>Ga0255338_1000187_pt1 | contig 250125 bp, 199 predicted proteins | sample MeOH1_35cm_T4_19_FD_203715 | JGI IMG/M metagenome (GOLD analysis project Ga0255338, IMG submission 203715) | Sandy soil microbial communities from University of British Columbia, Vancouver, Canada - MeOH1_35cm_T4_195 | ecosystem: Engineered > Artificial ecosystem > Sand microcosm >... | reverse complement strand
CTCCCCGGGCTCGCCGCTTCTTCTCGCTGCTCGCTTTCACCCCTCCCTTACAACCACGCCATACCCATCAAGTCGATCCTTTTGCTCCCTACCCTCCGCGTCCTACCCCCCCTTTTTCGACAGGCTCGTTGTCAGACAGGTTTTCCCAGCACGCCCCCGGCAGAGGCTGCCGGACCGCCGATGAAGCGGTTGAGCTCCTCGGCGACCCGGCGCGGCGTGTCCATCGGCAGGAAGTGGGAGCCGTCCTCGATGAGCACCAGCCTCGCACCTGGGATGTCGCGTGCGAGGCGCTCGGCGTGCGCTCGGGGGATATACGGATCGTGCGCTCCCTGGAGGACCCGGGTGGGCACCCGGATGGTCTGGATGAACTCGGGGTAGCGGGCGAAGGTGAGCTCGGGAGTGCCCCAGCGCAGGTTGCGCAGCAGGGCCGCCCGGCCTTCCGGTCCGTCGAAGGCCCCGATGATGGCGCGCTGGAGCTCCGGCGTGAAGCGCTCCGGGTGGTGCAGGCCCCGGCGGATGCTGGTCTTCATCAACAGATCCTTCATCACCCAGAGCAGCAACGGTCCGAGCCCCCTCGCGCGCACCAGGTCCACCACGGCCGGCTTCTGGAAGTCCGGGTACACCGGCGGGCTCATCAGCACGAGCCTCTCCACGTGCTCGCCAAATGCCCCCATGTAGTCGATGGCCACGGAGGCGCCCAGGTCATGGGCCACCAGGCAGAAGCGCTCGAGCCCCAGGTGAGCGCGGAGCTCATCGAGCGCAGCGGCGCGCTCCGTGTGGAGCATGGGGCCGCGGAGCCTCTCGGACTCGCCATGGTCATGCAGGTCGAAGGTGATCACCCGGTACTTCGCGTCCAGATGCGGGAGCACCGGAGCGAAGAGCTCCTTCGCCGTGGGCAGCCCGTGCATCAGGATCAGGGCCGGAGCGCCTGCCTCTGTGTCGGTATAGGCGAGCCGGCCGCGCCGCGCAGGGAACAACCGGGTCATGGACATGGCATCAACCGCCCATGGATGGCCGAGCAACCTGCCAGGGAGGCGGCTCCGGGTAGAATGTCAGAGGTAGGGTGCATGCTCCATTCATGAGCGAACACACCGAGAGTACATGGGGTGAGCCGGTTGCGACGGCGAGGACAGGGTTGCATTCTGAGGACATGAGCGACAGGCCACCACGACAAGAGGCCTCCTATGAGGACCTGGAGGACGTCCCGCCCCACCGCGTGGGGGAGATCGTCGGCGGTGAGTTGTTTGTGAGCCCCCGGCCATCGCTGCCTCATGCCCGATCGGCTTTCCGGCTGGGCCGGGCCCTGGACCCTTTCGATGAGACGCCCGGAGGCGAGAATCCCGGCGGATGGGTGATCCTCTTTGAGCCCGAGCTGCACCTGGGCGGTGACGCGCTCGTGCCTGACTTGGCAGGGTGGAGGCGCGAACGTCTTCCGGAGCTGCCGGAGACTGCCGCGTCGACACTCGCGCCGGATTGGGTCTGTGAGGTCATCTCCCCCTCGACGGAGGCCCTGGACCGTGCACGAAAGATGGGCTCGTACGCGCGCGAAGGCGTGAAGCACCTCTGGTTCGTGGATCCACGCCCGCGCCTGCTGGAGGTCTACCGGCTGGAGCAGGGGCGCTGGTTACGTCTGGGCGCACACGTAGGGGATTCTCTGGTGCGCGCCGAGCCCTTCGAGGCGATCGAGCTGAGGCTCAGCCGCCTCTGGGAGCGCTGAACCGTCCCGACGGTGGAAGGCAGCGCCCGGCTCCGTCGGAGCATGCGCACTGCGAGCTCGCCCTGGATGAGCAGGGCCAGCTCCGCACGGTGTCGAGGCTCCGCTGGGGATACCCCGAAGGCCATGGCGCTGACCGCCGCCCGCTCCCGTGAGCCCAGGAGCCTCGTCACTCCGAGGCCAGGGCCCGGTCCCGGCAGCGCCCCTTGGGACGGAACGGCAGGGCCCACAGCTCCTCGCCGTGCGAGGCCTCCGTCGCGGTGAAGAAGACGTCCCAGCCGGAGCGCGTGAACGCCTGCGGATCCGAGGAGGCCATCCCCGGGGCGAGCTCCCTCAGCGGCACCGTACCGCTCGCCGTGCCGTCGCTCATCCAGGGCTCGCGGCCATGGCCCGGAGTGTCCGCGGAGAAGAACAACCTCCCGGAGATGGCCGTCAGTCCCTGAGGGGACGAGCCGGGGGCGCCTGGCACCAGCTCCCGGAGCAGGGTGGTGCCCCGGGAGGTACCATCGCTGCGCCACAGCTCGCGCCCATGGAGGTCCTCCTCCGCGGCGAAGTAGAGCCACCCATCCAGCGTCGCGAAGGCGCCGGGCGCGGAGCTGGCCGTTCCAGGCCGGAGGTCCTTCACCAGCACCGTCCCCCGGGCTGTCCCATCACTCACCCACAGCTCCTCGCCGCGAGGATCCCCCGGGAGGCTCTCCCCCCGAGCGCCGGCGCTGAAGAAGAGCCTCTTGCCCACGGCGGTCAGGTCATGCGGGTAGAGGCCGGGGAAGAAGTGCAGGTACTCCGCGGGCCTGTTCTGGGTCCGCCACAGGCTGGCCTCGCCTTCATTGTCGTCGACGAGGAAGAAGAGGCTCGGGCCCACCGCCGTGAGCGAGAGGAGGAAGTTGTCCCCCGGGCCGGTGAAGACACAGGTGGCGCCCAGGACGCCGGTGCTGCGACAGACGTGGACGGTGTCTCCCACGGTGGCCACGAAGTAGAACGCATCGCCCACCCGCGTAAGCCGTCGGGGGTTGGAGCTGCCGGGGAGGCCCGGCGTGGCCTCTCCGGGATAGAGATCCTCGACGAGGAAGGTCCCGCCGGGCGTGCCGTCGCTGCGCCAGAGCTCGCTGCCGCTCCTCCCATCATTCGCGGCGAAGTAGATGACGTCCTCGACAGCCAGGAGCTGATCGGGCGCCGAGCCAGGGGAGCCTGGCCAGATGTCCCTCACCATCACCGTGCCGGCGGCGGTGCCATCGCTGACCCAGAGCTCGCGCCCATGCACTCCGTCCTCCGCGGTGAAGAAGAGCTTGTCCCCGGCCACGGTGAGGCGGCGCGGGTTCGAGGTGGCTGCCCCCGGCCGGAGGTCCTTGACCAGGGAGGCGCCACCACCGCCGGTGCCGCTGCTCTTCCAGAGCTCACGCCCGCGCACGCCGTCCTCCGCGGTGAAGAAGAGCTCACCGGCGAAGTGGACGAGCTCGCGCGGTCTCGAGCCCATGGGGCCAGGGCGGATGTCCGCGATCAGGGACGCGGAGGTGTCACAGGGCTGCCAGCCCTGCGGCTCCTGGGCGAAGGCCTCCGAGGCCGGGGCTTCTTCCAGGGAGCCCTCCCCCTGGGCCGGCCCGCAGGCCGCAGAGAGGATCCACAAGAGTGCAAGCAACCGCCGGCCAGTCATCAGGCCCCTCCTTCGGGAGATTGGGGGGTAAAACTCGGATAGAGGTGGAATCGGGGCCTCCGGATGGGGAGCACCCACCCGCTTGGCAGCGTGCGAATCTGGTACCGGGGCAACACTGCGAGGACACCGCTCGGGGCGAGATGTGAAGTCCTGATCCATGTCTCGCTTGTGGCGAGGCTCCGTCTACACTGCGCGGCCGTGAATCTCCCGCGCGGTGCTCGCACGCTGGCTCAGTGGCTGCTCCTCGGGAGCCTCGTGGGGTGCGTGTGTGGTGCGGCGTCGGCACTCTTCCTCTTCCTGTTGGACGAGGCCACCACCTTCCGCGAGCGCCACTCCGTCCTCGTCTACACACTTCCCCTGGCGGGGCTCGTCATCGGCGCGCTGTACGCGAGGTGGGGGGCGCCCATCCGCGGGGGCAACAACCTCGTCATCGACACGGTGCACGAGGGCGACCAGCAGCTCCCGCTGCGCATGGCCCCCATGGTGCTGCTGGGCACGGTGCTCACGCACCTCTTCGGCGGGAGCGCCGGCCGCGAGGGCACCGCCGTGCAGATGGGCGGCAGCCTGGCGGACGCCATCGCCCACCGCCTCCGGGTGTCTCCCGACATCCGCCGCGAGCTGCTGGCCGCGGGCATCGCTGGCGGCTTCGGGTCGGTGTTCGGGACACCCATCGCCGGCGCGGTCTTCGGCCTGGAGGTCGTCGTCGTGGGGCGGATGGGCTACGAGGCGCTCCTGCCCGCGCTGGTGGCCTCGGTGGTGGGGGATCTCGTCACGCGCTCACTGGGCATCGTGCACACCGTGTACCCGGTCCCTGCCGCGCTGCCGCTGTCAGGGTGGGTGCTGGCAAAGTGGCTGGTCTTCGCGGTGGCGGTGGCCGGGGTGGCCATCATCTTCGTGGAGGGGACCCACCGGCTGAAGAAGCTGCTGGAGGGCCGGGTGCCCTGGCTGCCGGTGCGCATGGCGGCGGGAGGGCTCGCGGTGGTGGGGCTCTGGAAGCTGGCGGGGACGGATGCCTACCTGGGGCTGGGGGTGCCCACCATCGTCCGCGCCTTCGTGGATCCAACGCTGCCGGAGAGCGCGTTCGCGTGGAAGCTGCTGTTCACCGCCGTCACGCTGGGCTCGGGCTTCCTGGGCGGCGAGGTGACACCGCTGTTCTTCATCGGCGCGGCGCTCGGCAACGTGCTGGCGCGGCTGCTGGGCCTGCCGCTGGACCTGGGGGCGGCGGTGGGGATGGCGGCGCTCTTCGCGGCGGCGGCCAACACCCCGCTGGCGCTCTCCATCATGGCCGTGGAGCTGGTGGGCGCGAGCGTCCTGCCGCACGTGGTCATCGTCGCCACGGTGGCGTACCTGCTCACGGGGCACCGGGGCATCTACCCGGCGCAGCGCATTGCGCGGCTCAAGCACGGTGGCCCGCTGCTGGCCCGGCTCATCCCGCTGCGCGAGCTGCCCGCCGAGCCCCCTGAGCCGGCAGAGCCCTCGAAGCCTCAGGAGTCCTCTCGGCGCTGAGCGGGGCCGAGGCCAAGTTCCCGGGCGGGCGTCCTCAGTGACCCGGGCGGAGGGAGAAGACGACGGGGATCACGAACCCGGCGTCGGTGCGCGAAGCACTGTCGGGCAGGGGCTCGAACGGAGCGGCGGCCTCGACCATGCGGAGCGCCTCGGCATCAAGGATGTCGTGGCCGGAGGCGGCCACGAGCCGCGCCCGCTCCATGAGCGATCCATCCCGGCGGATGCGAAGCTGGATGTAGGCCGTGCCCTGCATGCCGAGCCGCACCGCGAGCTCCGGGTAGCGGCGCTGTCGGGCCACCACCGAGGGCAGGCGCCGCGCATAGGCCCTGAGGTCCCCCAGCGCGGGTCCTCCGGTTCCACCAGGGCCAGGAGCCGCAGCGCCCTGCGTCCCCACGCCGCCACCGGAGGCCGCGGCGCCAGCCTCACTGCTCGGGAGTCTGGACTCCATGCCAGGAGCTCCTTCCGCGGAGCCACGGGCAGCAGCCTCTGCGACCGCTGCACCTGACGAAGCCTCTGCTGGGGCCTCGTTCCTCTGATCGGGAGCGACGGAAGGAGAAGCCTCCACCGGAGTAGCGGGGACCTCGGCTGGCACGGCCCGGAGCCGCGCTCTCGGGGTAGGGCCTGCCGGTGGCGTTCGCTCGTGAGCCACGGCTCGGGAAACAGGGCCTACCGTCTTTTCAGGAACCGGCGCCGGTGCAGCGACCCCACTGGCGGAAGGAGTTCCCGCTGCACCTTCGATCCAGATCATCTCCGCGGCCACTGGAGCAGCCACGGGCGCGCCAGGGCTTACCACCGTGTCAGCCAGCATTCCACGCAGCAAGACCACCGCCAGCAGCCCGTGCAGCACGAAGGAGGCTCCAACAAACCAGAGCAGGCGAACGACCGCGCCGGGCGTCCTGGCCCCGGTGTGCCCAGCCTCATCCCTGGCGGTGACCTCCAGCATCAATCCGTCCTACTCCACTCAAGGCGCGGCCTGCACCGCCACGCTCCCGGTCGGTTCCTCTCGGCGGCGCAGCTCCGGTGAGGCCACCGCGAAGCCCTCCGGCAACATCTTCAGGATGTTCTCGCGCCGGTATTGGTGGGTCTTCAGCCGCTGCTCCAACACCGTCCGCTCCTTCTTCAGCTCCGCCTTCTCCTTGCCGTTCGTGGGCTCGGGCCGGCCGTCCAACAGCGTCACCCGCTCGTGGATGGCCTCCAGCTCCCGATCGATGAACACCGGCTGGATGTTGCGCAGCTCCTTCTTCTTGCGCGTGCGCGCGTTGTTCTCGATCCACACCGGCAGCACGGACACCTCGTCCAACTCCACCGCGCCGCTCGCCTCGCGCCGCGCCCACGACACGCGCAGCAACATCGAGTCCCGCGTGTCCCCCTGCTTGTCCGACTTGCCAGGCCGGTACGCGTAGAACCGAGACTGGTTCGCCACCAGGTTCCCCAGCGAGTACGCGATCAGCCCCTTGCGGCCCTCCGCCGTCGTGTACGACTCCAGCGGCTGCAGCACATGTGGGTGGTGGCCAATCACCGCGCCCGCTCCCGCGTCAATGAGCGCTCGCGCCACCTTCTTCTCCTCCGGCTTCGGCTGCCCCGCGTACTCCGTGCCCCAATGCACCAGGACGATCAACACGTCACACCGCGCCGCCGCCATGCGCACCCGCTCCACCGCGTGCTCCACGCTCACGCCCCGGTTCTGCGCCTGCACCGCGTACGGCACATAGGCCACGTGCGCCTCGGCCGGATCCTTCGGGTTGCTGAAGCCGTTCAGCCAGCGGGTGAAGGACAGGAAGCCGAACCGCACCCCCTTCACCTCCACCACCACCGGCTCCCACGCCGCCTCGCTCGTGGCCCCCGTCCCCACATGGCGGATCCCCGCCTCATCCAGGTGCTGCAGCGTCTCCACGATCCCCTTCAGGTGCTGATCCCTCGCATGGTTGTTGCCCGTGGAGACGACCTTCACCCCCGCCGCCGCCAGCGCGCGCACCATCGCCGAGGGCGCATTGAACAGGAGCTCCCGCGTCACCGCCTTCGGGTTGTCCGTGACAGGCGTCTCCAGGTTCACCACCGCCACGTCCGCCGTGCGCAGCACATCCGCGATGGGTCCGAAGACATGGTCCCACCCCGCGTTGTTGAGCGAGCGCGCGGGCTCACCCTCCTGCTCGGTGGGCGCGGTGCGCGCGTGCTCCTCGGCCACCTGCTTCACCGCCCCATGCGGAATCACATCCCCGCCGAAGACGAGCTCCACGCGGGCCGGAGCCACCGGAGTCGTTGCGCACAGCAGAGGGGCAAGCAGGAGGACGGGCACAAGCACGCCCCCAGCTTAATCGACTCTCCGACAGCCGCGGGAGGGGAGCCCCTCCCGGATCAGCCTTCCGCCGGAGCTCAGCTCATCCACGAGCCGTCGGTGCGCGCCGTCCACTTGCGCGTCACCTTCTTGAGGTAGCTCCAGAACTCCACGCCGCCCTGGCCGGTGATGTCCCCGTGGCCGAAGCGCGAGTCGTTGATACCCCCGAAGGAGAACGGCTCACGCGGCACCGGGACGCCCACGTTCACGCCCACCATGCCCGCCTTGGCGGTATCCACCACGTGCTGGGCCACCGCGCCGTTGGTCGTGAAGACCGAGGCCGCGTTGCCGTACGGCGAGGCGTGCTGCAGCTCCAGCGCCGCCGTCAGTGTGGGCACATGCACGATGGAGATGATCGGCCCGAACAGCTCCTTCTGCGCCGCCTCCATCTCCGGCCGCACATCATCCAGGATGGTGGGGCCCAGCCAGTTGCCGCCCGCCCACGCCGCCCCCGAGGGCCGCTTGCCGCGCCCGTCCAGCAGCACCTTGGCGCCCTCGGACTGGGCCTTGGCGATGGCCGCCTCCAGCCGCTCCTGCGACGCGCGATCGATGAGCGCGCCCATGCCCGGGCCCACCTCCATCGAAGCGGCGCGGCGCACCATCTCGTCGATGATGGGCTGCACGTCACCCACCGCCACCATCAAGCTGGCCGCCATGCAGCGCTGGCCCGCGCACCCGGTGAAGGAGTCCACCACCGCCTGCGGCGTGAACACCGGATCCGCATCCGGAACCACGATGAGCGCGTTCTTCGCCCCGCCCAGCGCCAGTACCCGCTTCCCGCGCGCGGTGCCCTCCGTGTACACGCGCTTGGCCACCGCGGTGGAGCCCACGAAGGCCACCGCCTGGATGTCCGGGTGCGCCAGGATGCCCTCCACGGCCTCCTTGCCGCCGTGGACGATGGAGAAGACGCCGGGAGGAACGCCCGCCTCCAGCAGCAGCTCGCCCAGGATGAGCGAGGTGAGCGGCACCTTCTCCGAGGGCTTGAGGATGAACGCATTGCCCACCGTGAGCGCGTTGGGGATCATCCACAGCGGCACCATGGCCGGGAAGTTGAACGGGGTGATGCCCGCCACCACGCCCAGCGGCTCGCGCTTGAACTCGCAGGTGACGCCGCGGCTCACCTCCAGGGCCCCGCCCGTGTCCAGGTTCTGGAGGGAGAGGGCGAAGTCACACACCTCGATGCCCTTGAGCACCCCGGCGCGCGCCTCGCCAATCGTCTTGCCCGCCTCGCGCGCGGCCGAGTTGGCCAGCTTGTCGAGGTTCTGCTCCATCAGCATGCGGAAGCGCGTCATGCGCGCCGTCCGGTCCCTCAGCCCGAGGGCGCGCCAGCCCTCGGCGGCCTTCTTCGCGGCCTCCACCACCGGCGCCACGCCCGAAGCCGGCGTCATGGGGATGCGGCCGATGACTCCACCCGTGTAGGGGCTGCGCACGTCGAGCAGCGCGGCGCCGGCGGGCGTCACCCACTCCCCACCTACGAGGTTGCGGCCAATGATCGGACTGTCAGGAAGCTGGACGTAGGACACGCGGACCCTCCCAAGGGTGCGTCACGATGAACTGATGAATTCGCGGATCCTACCCCGGCTCCGCCGCTGATCCGCAACAGCCCCGCCCGCCCAGGTGCTCCCCCTGCTGGCGTGTCCTCCACCCAACCCGCCCTTCCTTCAGGCCTCGGCCTCAACGCATCGCGTCATCCACCTTCGGCCCCTTGGCGAGGTCAGGGTCCGGGCTAACGTACGCCCCCTCGATTCCTTTCAGGGCCCAAGGAGAGCCAGATGAGTACAGAAGGTGCGCGGGTGCGTTGGTGGGTTGCGGGGGCCTTCACCCCCTCGCCGTCAGGCCGCAAGTTCCTGCTGACAAGTGACTCCTTTGCCTCGGAGCTGGCCAAGGCCGCCTCCGGGCTGCGCGCCACCGTGCCGGACCGGCTGGGCGGCGCCGAGCACCGCACCTTCGAGCTGTCCTTCGACAAGCTGCGCGCGTTCAACGTGATGGAGCTCCTCTCCGCGGTGCCTGAGCTCAAGAAGCTCCAGGCGCTCACCGAGGGCTTCATGAAGGCGGACCCCTCCCGCCCCGTCACTCCCGAGGAGGGCGCCGCGCGCGTGGCCGAGGTGGTGGGCGCCGGCCGCCTGTCCGCCGCTGTCGCCGCCGCCCTGGGAGGCAAGCCCGAGCCCGTGGCGCCCCCCGCGCCGAGCACCCCCGCCGCCTCCTCCAGCAGTGGGGGAGATCTCGTCGGCGAGCTGCTGGCCAGCGCGGAGGCCTCCTCGCCGACGGCCACCGCCAAGGCGGGCCTGGATGCCTTCATCAAGGCCGCGGCCCCCAAGGCGGCCGGCCCCGCCCGCATGAACCCCGACGCGCGCCGGGCGGTGCGGGATGCCATCGAGCTGGCGGTGATCAACACCGCGAAGGACCTGCTCGCCGCCGAGCCCGTGGCCCGCCTGGAGGCCGCGTGGCGAGGCCTGAAGCTCCTGCTGGAGCAGTGCCCCAGCTCCGCCGGCTTCGCCCTCACGGTGGTGGACGTGGAGCCCGCGAAGGTGCCGGAGGCCATGGAGCAGGCGGTGAACGCCGAGCCCTTCGAGCGCCCGGACGTGTGCTTCGTCGCCGACGCCACGGACGACGTGGCGCAGCTGCGCAGGCTGTCCTCGGTGAGCGAGGAGGCGCAGGTGCCCGTCGTGGTGGCGGTGACGCCCGCGCTGCTGGGCACCACGCTGGCGGAGCTGCCCATCGCGCTCGAGGACGCGAAGCTCGGCACCGAGGGCGACTGGGCCGATCTGCGCAAGGATGACGCCACCCGCTGGCTGTGCCCGGTGCTCAACCGCGTGGTGGCCGCGAGCGAGAAGCGGGGGGCGCTCAACCGCGCCAGCTTCACCAGCCCCGTGTTCGCGGTGGCGGCGATGCTCTCGGCGAGCTTCCAGGCCACGAGCGGCTTCGCGCGCATCACCGGCCAGGCGGGCGCCCTTCGCGCTCCCGGCACCTGGGAGCCCTCGAGCGGCAAGGACGCGGGCTCGGCCTACCCCACCGAGGCGTTCATCTCCATCCGCGCGCAGACGCGCCTGTCGGAGCTCGGCATCCTCGGCGTGGGCAGCGGCCGCAACACGGACATGGTGCTGCTCTCCGTGGCGCCCATGGCCTGCAGCAACCCCCACGTCATGCCGCTGCCGGCGCAGATCCTCACCGGCCGCATCGTGCGCTTCGCGCTGTGGGTGCGCGACCAGCTCCCGGCCGGCTCCAGCGCCCAGGACATGTCGACGCTCTTCTCGCAGGCCGCCGAGGTGTTCCTCTTCGGCGGCTCGCCGGAGCTCGGCAAGCTGGAGGCGCAGCTGGTGCCCGGCGAGGGCGGCGCGCAGCTCATCAAGGTGGCCGCCGCGGTGAAGCCGGAGCAGGCGGGCACCCGCTTCCAGCTCGAGTTCTCCCTGCCCCTGCGCCACTGAGCCCAGGCGCTCCCGCGGCACCGCGCCCGTCCCACCTCCCCAGGTTGGACGGGCGCTCGCGTCTCTACCGGCTCACCGGCCGCGCTGATCGTGCGGCACGGTGACGGTGGTGGTGCCGGTGACGGTGGCACCGCCGGCGTCCACGCAGTTGAACCAGAGCGTGTAGATGCGGTCGTTGAGCAACCCCGCCCGCTCGGCGCGCAGGTTTACGCTCATGGGGCTGAGGATCTCCCAGTCCCAGCGCGTGTTGCCGTCTCCCGGCCCGTTGATGGGCTCGTTGCTCGTCACGTGGGTGATGCCGCACTGGGCGGAGGTGTTGCCGCAGTTGTCGGTGAGGGTGACGCCCACGCTGATGGGCACCATCTTGTGGTTGGGCGGCCAGAGGTACTGCTTGCTCGGCACGGCGCGGACGATGGTGGGGGGCGTCGTGTCGAGCACGGTGTGGCTGGTGGTCGCCATGGTGGTGTTGCCCGAGGCGTCCCGCACCTGGAGCTGGATGACGTAGGTGCCCGCGCCCGTCACCGGCAGGCCCGCGCCCGGGCTCTGGGTGATGACGAGCGCCGGCTGTGGCGTGCAGTTGTCCGAGGCCTGGGCCGCCGCAGCCACGTCGGGCAGCGAGGAGCGGCACGACTCATCCGCCACGGACGTGGTCGGCGGAGGCGGCACCAGCGTGGGCGCCTCCCGATCATTCACGGTGACGGTGAAGCCGCAGCTGGCGCTCGCGCCCGCCCCATCCACCACGGTGCAGGTGACGGGGGTGTTCCCCTCGGGGAAGGCGCTGCCCGTCAGGTGGGTGCACGTGAGGGACTCCACCCCATTGGGCGCCGACACGGCTGGCGGCGGGAAGTACACGGGCGCGCCACACACGCCGGGCGGCGACGTGGGCACGATGATGTCCGCCGGGCAGGTGATGGTGGGGGCGGCGGCCTGGAGGACGGTGACGACCACCTCATCGGTGGTCGCCTCGCCGCGGCTGTTGATCACGACGAGGGTGATCTCGTACACGCCCGGCGGCAGGGGGACGGTGGCCGTCTGCTGGTCCGTGTCCGCCAGGGTGATGTCGCCCAGCAGCCAGATGTAGCGCAGCGGCAGGCCCGTGGAGTCCGACGTGGAGCCACTCCCGTCCAGTATGACGGGGATGAACGCGCCCGGACCGGAGAACGTCCCATCCGGGCCCGCGTTGGCCCACAGGTACTCTTCGGCCAGCAGCACCCGGCCCGCCACGGCGATGATGTCCCCGTTGGCGTCGCTGATGGTGATGACGTTGAAGCCGAAGCTCCCATCGAAGCGGTTGTAGGCGGGCGAGTTCACGTCCTCGGTGGCCAGGCCCAGCGCCTGCTGGCCGAACGTCGTCACCGAGTAGGGCGGCGTCGCGCTGGCGGTGGAGTAGACCTCGAAGGGCAGGAACTCGAAGCGATCGCGCTGCGTCAGGCCCGAGCCCGTGCCGCTCTCGGAGAACGCCAGCAGGCCGCGGTTGTCCCTCATGAAGCGGGCGAGGTCCCCCCGGTGGTAGTCGAGCACGTCCACCTCCGCCTGCGTCAGCAGCGCCCGATCGGAGGCCACAACAATGGCGCTGAAGCTCGCGCTCAGCCCGAGCCACCAGGCAGCTGGCTTCTCCTGGAGCTGCGCCGCATCCACGTGCAGGAAGTCCCGGCCCTCGATGAACCCCGCCGCGTTCAGCCCCGCCTTGCCCGAGCGGTGGCCCGCGGGCGGCGACATGCGCGACTCCACCCAGAGGAACGGCAGCGGGCTGCTCCCGCGCACGTAGGCCAGCGACTTGGTCAGCAGCCGCACGGCGCCCACATCGCTCACGGCGTGGAAGTCGGGCGCGTGGCCGGTGATGAAGAAGTTGCCGCCCCACGTATCCAGCGGGTGGCTTGGGAGCCGGTAGCGATCCTTGTCGCTCTCGCCCGAGCAGCCCTCGGGCTGAGCGGCCCCCACGGTGAACAGCGCCACCACGAGCAGCGTTAACGTGCTCTTTCCAGAGATTCGAAGCATCCGGATACCTCCCTCGAGGGGAGTAAGGCGGGGACATGCTCCGGTAGGCAGGTACCTGTTGGAGAGTCCACGGCCGGAACAAATGGCTTCTTACACTTTTTTCGGAGTTTCCGCGAGCAAACGCTGGGAGCGCTCGGCGAGCAGCTGGGGCTCCACCTTCTGCTGTAGCCCTGCAAACACCCGGGCGTCCTCACCCTCGAGCGTCGCCCCCAGCGCCCGCGCCTCGAGGAAGAGCTCCAGCGCCAGCCCCCACCGCAGCGTGGCCCGCGCGGTGTGTGCCTGCTCCTGGAACAGCTCCGCCTCCTCGGCGACCAGCCGCGCCAGCCCCACCACGCGCAGCGGGTGCCCGAGCAGCCGGGCCGTGGAGGCCGCATCCGCCATCGTCAGCGTGGCGTACTCCATCCCCAGCACCGACAGCGCCGTGTCGCGGATGAGCTGCTGCGCCTCCTCCGTCTTCCGCTCGCGGCGCAGCTTGAGCAGGGCGGCGAACGCGGTGGCGAACTGCTCGATGAGACGCTCGATGTAGTCCTTGCGGATCATATTTCCTCGGGTGGCCAGCGTCAGCCCGGGAGCGCAGCGGGTCAAGCGGCCCATGTTCTGAGTGGCGCGTGGAAGAAGTTCCTTTGCGCCGGGCCTCGTCCTGGGCTCTGCTGGCCCCGCTTGAGTGAGGAGGCGCTGCGTGCTGCTCTCGATCATCGGTCCTATCTTCCTGGTGGTAGGCGTGGGGCTCCTGGTGGGCTGCTTCGCCGCGTTCAACCGGACGAAGCGCTTCCTGACCACGGCTCGAGAGGCCCGGGCCGAAGTGGTCGGCATCCAGCAGCGCCACGGGGGTAACAGCCAGAGCCGCTCGTACCATCCCGTGCTCCGCTACCGGACGCAGGAGGGGGCCACGAAGGAGGTCGTCTCCGCCGTGGGCTCCAACCCGCCGCGCTACAAGGAAGGCGACAGCATCGTCATCCTCTACGATCCGGCGAGGCCGGATGACATGCGCATCCACAGCTTCGGCAACGTGTGGATCGTCCCGCTCATCCTCGGAGGAGTGGGCGGCATCTTCATCATCGTGGGCGCCGTGCTGACGTTCGTCATGGGGCGCTGAGCCGCCTCATTATAGGTAGCGGCCGATGAGCTGCGGGAGCTGCTCGGCCAGCCGCTGGAGCAACCCCCGCCGCCGCCAGCCGCTCGCGTGGATCTCCCGCGAGTGCCCCAGGTCCTTCTCGAAGTGCTGTGCCAGCGCCGCCGCCAGCGCCGGGTCCTCCACCACCAGCGAACCCTCCTCCACCATATCGAGTGACAGCGGGTCCATGTTCGTCGAACCGATGACGCTCAGCCGATCGTCCACGAGGATCGTCTTGGAGTGCATCATCGACAGCTCGTACTCCCAGATGCGCACCCCGCCCTCCAGCAGCCGCGCGTACGAGCCCCGCTGCCCCCCATGCACCACCTTGACGTCGTGATGGCGCCCCGGCGTCAGCACCCGCACATCCACCCCCTCCTTCGCCTTGAGGATGAGCAGGTCGCTGATGTCCTGGGTCGGGATGAAGTAGGAGTTGGCGATCCACAGCCGGTGCCGGGCCGCGGCGATCGCCACCAGCGTCATCCTCTTTCCATCCGAGAGGAAGACCTCTCCCGTGCTGGCCACGAAGCCCGCGCGCGCCTCTCCCACCGGTGAGAGCGCCGGGAAGCACTCGAGGGGAAGGAAGTCCCCGCCCGCCTCCTGCCAGTTCTCCGCGAAGGCCTGCTGGAGCTGCCGCACCACCGGCCCCCACACCCGCACGTTCGTGTCGCGCCACTCGTCGGCGTTGCGCGCGTCTCCGCCCCAGCTCTTCCAGATGCCCCACCCCCCGGTGATGCCCACCTCTCCATCCCGCACCACCAGCTTGCGGTGCATCCGCGCCAGCATGCGCTTCAGATCAAAGGAGGAGATGGCGCCTTGGATGGGGCGGAAGACGCGCGCCTCACAGCCCATGGCCACCAGCTCCACGGCCACCGCCTCGAAGTTCACGCTCCCCAGGGGATCCACGAGCACCCGGCAGGCCACCCCCGGCTGGCGCTCGCGCAATGCACGGATCAATCGATCCGAGGGCTCACCCGGCCGCCAGATGTAGCTGAGAATATGGATGCTGGAGCGCGCCGCCCGCACCTCCTCCTCGATGGCGTCGAAGATGTGCCCGTTGGTCACCAGCTCCACCTGGTGGCCCGGCTCCAGCGCCACGCCCGTGGACTGGAAGAAGGCCTGGGACAACCCTTCGGGTCCGTCAGGCACGCTCCGGAGGCGGAGATCATGCCGATGGTTGGGGTAGGCGCACCCCAGGAAGCTCGAGAGGAGGATGAGGACGGGCCAGCAACGGTTCACCGCCGGAAGCTATGTCCCGGCGCCTGGCCGGGCGCCTGCCCTGAGCACATCCGGGAGCGGCGATGGAGGACAGGTGACACTTCGCGGCGTGCGGCAGGAGACGGCTCCTGCCGGAAGTCTGTCTGCTGTCAGCCGCGAACGCGGATCTGCCCCAGAACGCCAGTAGCGCTCCGCGCGCGTCGTGGCCACCCGTTGGCCGCCGTGGACGCCCTACTCATGGGGGCGTGCGCAGGTACCCATCTATGCGGATCTCCCTGGTCACCTTGGCCCGTAGCGCTGTCCTTCTCTGGCTTCTGCTCTGGGCCACCACCTCCTTTGCGCAGGCTGACGCCTCCCGTGTCCACTGGACGCCAGAGGCGAGCAGCGCTCCTCCCGAGCAGATCCCTCCCGATGCCCCGCTCTCCGCCGGGGCCTGGGTGGCGCACGGCACGCTGACGCTGGTGCCGCTCGGGGGCGTGTACGCCGCCAGCCGCCTGGGGAACGAGCGCGCCTGGGCGGCCGGGGCGCAGACCGGGGCGGGCATGGTGGCGGGGTGGATCCCCTCGGGGCTGCTCTTCGCACGCGCCCAGGCAGCGGGCCCGCGCTGGGCGGAGTGGGAGGTGTCCCTGTTCGGTGTGGGCCTGGTGGCGACGCCCGCACTGGCGGGGCTGGGCACGTGGACGATGGGCGAGTGGGCCTTCCATGGCAGCCAGCACCGGGAGAGAGCGCTCCTGGGGGCCATGGGAGGGGCTGCGGTGGGCACCCTGCTCGGCGTGGCGGCCTATGAGGCGCTGGAGCAGCTCGCGGCCCCAGGCTCCCAGCTGAAGGCGTGGCGCCGGGGCATCGCGCTGGGCCTCGTGGGCTCGGGCGCCACGGCGGGCTACCAGTGGGCCGGTGGCGGGCCGAGAGCCCGGTAGCGCGGCGGCCTCACCGCAACAGCTTCAGCGTGGACAGGGAGCGCTCCACCTTGCCCGAGCGCGGCCCGAAGTCGCGCTCCGGGGCGGTGAAGGTGAGGAGCACGAAACGATCCGGCCTCGGCAGGAAGTACACGAGCGTGCGGGCTTCGCCCTGCAGGAACTCGTAGCGCGCCACGGGCCCCGCGGTGATGGAGCCCTGCGAGGTGTTCATCACCTTGCCCTGCACCGGCACTCCCGCCGCGCCCAGCACCACCTCCGGGGCGGCGTCCAACGGAGGCGGCGTGCCCGGCACCGAGCGCAGCTCCAGCCCACCCTCGAAGCGGGCCACCGCCGGCGGGCCCGCCTCCTCCGAAGTGAACTTCACCCCCGAGGGTGGCTCGTACTCGAGCCCCAGGGCCTGCGAGGAGAGGGGGCTCGAGCACCCCACGGCGAACGGCAGGAGCAGCAGCGACAGGGCGGTGGCTCTCACGAGTCGGGCACTCTGCCACACCGTCTCCCCTTGCGCCTCCCACTCTTGGTGTTTTTAAAACACTCAGTCACCGTTGAACGCGCCACGCACGGAGCCCCTCACTGCCGGTTGGCGCGGTTCATCAACGCCCCCCGGCTGTCCACGCCCAGCTTGTCGAAGACGCGCTGCAGGTGCTTCTTCACCGTGCCGAGCGAGCACTCGAGGTGCTCCGCGATGAGCCCGTTGTCCCAGCCCTGCAGCACACCCTCCACCACCTCAATCTCACGCGGAGTGAGGATCTTGCGCCAGGCGGGCGGCACGACTCCGTCCGCCACCTCCTGAAGCAGCAGCCCCCACAGCCGCCCGCTGCCTCTCTCTGGCAGCGGGACGAAGTTCACCCGAAGGAGCTTCCTCTCCTTCTGGAACGTCATGGAGGTGTGCTCATCCCCTGCCAGCTTCCTGCCCGAGGTCAGCAACTTCAGACGCTCCAGCAGCACGGTGGGCAGGCCCTGGGCATCGCGGTCCTCCGGCAGGAACCAGCTCTCCAGCAGCGCCGTGGCTCCCGGCGTGCGCATCCGCTCCGAGAGAGCGGAGGCCATCACGATGCTCTCCACACCCTGGAGCTGGAAGAGCCGCTCCAGCGTGCTGCCGTGCACCCGGGCCTCCCCCATCTGCCGGCAGTTGTGCACTGTCTTCGTCAACAGCGGCGTAATGCGTTGCATCAACGCACGCTCCCGCTCCGAGAAGGGCTGGCGCCGGTCCCGGTACAGCATGAAGCCGCCATGCCAGTCGAGCCCCACGTCCAGCAGCACCGCCATCACATGCTCCAGCGGCATCCCCAGCTCACAGTGGCGCTGCGAGGGCCTGTGATGCTCCAGCACCTCTCGAGGGCCGGCCTCCGCGTCGTTCAGGACCAGGTGGGGGTGTTGCAGCACCACATCGCGCACCACCTCCTCCGGCGCCGCCTCTGGATAGCGGGTGAAGTCCTCGGCGGGTATGGCCGCCACCATCCAGTCATATTCTGGCAGGCGGCCTGGCTTGGAGATGCAGATCGCCGCGTAGTCCGCGGCCAGCAGCTTGGATAAGACCTCGTAGGCACGAGCGAGCACCTGCGAGAGATCCAGCGAGCTGGTGAGGGCTTCCATCAAGTCGAATGTGAGCATTTGCTCGTGTGAGTCGAGATTCAGCAGGCGCTCCATGGTGCGGTGCTCCCTCCCCTGCCGGGCCGGAACTCCGGGCCCGGACGCACCCCCGGCAGAAGAAGAAGTGAGAGCTGCCAGTCACACCTTTCGGCACTGGCAGGTTGGCTCCCCGGGGTGAACCTCATGGGTAACCTCAACCTGCTTCGTAATGTAAGAGTTTTCGAGTACCACTAAAGTGGTATGGGCCGTTGGGAGGCTTCAGCGTCAGAGTCCGAAAAGGCTGTCGTTGAGACGGCCGCTCGGAGGGTGTGCTCTGACCCAAGGGAGAGCCACTTCGGGTCTGTCTATTCGGAACCCCGACCCCGAAAGGCAGAACAAAGACGCGGGGGGCGGGCCGGGCCCTGGGGGATCCGGCCTGCCCCCGTGGCACGCGTCCGCAGGCCGCCGTGCCAGTCGAGCCTCACGTCCAGCAGCACCGCCATCACATAGACGACAGGGATTGTCCCCTCTTGGCGTGCCTCGCCGTCTGGAGGCACGCCGGAGCTGCCTCACCAGGGTAGCGGGTCGAGTCGGGGGGGCCTACCCGCTGCCCGTCGCCACCCGCCACGCACGAGACAGCGCCGCTGCCGCCACGTCCACCTCCTCCGCGGTGGTGCCGTGGCCCAGCGTCAACCGCACCGCGCCCAGGGCCTCCTCGGGCGGCAGGCCCATGGCCAGCAGGACGGAGGACGCCGTCTCCCCACCCTCGTGGCACGCCGAGCCCGTGGAGGCCGCCACCTCGGGCGCTCCCGCCAGCACCGCGCTGCCGCGGACTCCGGGGAAGCGGACGTTGAGCGTGTTGGGCAGCCGCTCCGTGGGGTGCCCGGTGAGCCGCATGCCCGGCACCTCCGCCTGGAGCCGCCACCAGAGCCGCTCGCGCAGCTCCACCAGCGCCACCGTGCCTCTCGCGAGCCGCCCGCGCGCCAGCTCGCACGCGGCGCCCAGGCCGACGATGTACGGCACGTTCTCCGTCCCCGGGCGCTTGCCGTGCTCCTGCCCACCCCCGAGCGCGAATGGCCTCAGCGGCGTGCCCCGACGCACATACAGCGCCCCCACTCCCTTGGGCGCGTAGAGCTTGTGCCCCACCACCGTGAGCAGATCCGCGTCGAGCGCAGCCACGGACACCGGCACCTTCCCCACCGACTGCGCCGCATCCAGGTGCACCACCGCGCCCGCAGCGCGCGCGGCCCTCGCCAGCTCCTTCACCGGCTGCAGCACGCCCGTCTCGTTGTTGGCATGGATGAGGGTGACCAGCGCCGTGTCTCTTCGGAGCGCCGCGAGGGCCTGCTCCACGCGCACCCGGCCCTCCGCATCCACCCCCACCCAGGACACCTCGCAGCCCCCGCGCTCCAGGTGGCGGCACGGCAGCGCCGTGGCGGGGTGCTCGATGGTGGAGGTGACGAGGTGCCGCCGCTCAGGCCGGGCCTCCATGACGCCGCGGATGGCCAGGTTGTTGGCCTCGGTGCCACCGGAGGTGAAGAAGAGCTCCTCCGCCTGCGCTCCCAGCAGCTCCGCGACCTGCTCCCGGGCCCGCTCCACCGCGGCGCGCGCACGGCGGCCATAGGGGTGGGTGCTCGACGGATTGCCGAACTCCTCGCGGAGGTACGGCAGCATCGCCTCCAGCACCTCGGGCGCCACCGGCGTGGTGGCGTTGTAGTCGAGGTAGATCGGCCGCTCAGGGTTTGGCATGGCTCATCAGGACTCGGAAGAAGCGAGCGGCTCGAAGATGATCTTCGGCCCCATGGGACGGACGAAGTACGTGTGGACGGTGAGGCCCGGGTGGGCCTTGCGCAGCTCCTCGGCGGCAGCGTTCAGATCCTTGAGCTGCTGCTCGGCGATGAACTCCGCGCCCAGGGCCCCGTGGCGGGCCTGGTAGTAGCCACAGCCCGCATGGGCCAGCAAGAGCACCTCCTGGATGTGGTGGCCCTGGACGAGGAAGTTCGCCGCGCGGGTGACCATGTCGCTCTCCAGGTAGTCCGCGGACCAGCGGTTGAGCAACCCGGGGCCTCCCGGGAGCGTGAGCGTGTCGATGCGCTCATGTCCCAGGTGCCTCGCCAGCTCCTCGACCGCCTCCGTGAAGCGCCCATCCGAGCAATACACAGCGAGGACGGGAGGGTGGCTGGGCTCGTAGGGGACCTTTGCAACGAAAGGCTTGGACATGGGGGGCCGAGCCTAGGCTCGCGCGCTGCTCCGCCCAAGAGGCAGGCAGCCAGCCGCGACGGATTTGGGCTTCGCACATCCAGGTAGGTGCACCGAGCACCCCTCCGTCTCCACCTTCCCTGCATCCTTCTATATGGACTCTGCTGCCTCCAGGGCCCCGCCGGCCGATGCGCCCTTCACCTTCAGCCGCTCGGAGAAGGTGTTCACGCTGCTGGGCGCGCTGCTGGGAATGCTGCTCGCCGCGCTGGACCAGACCATCGTCGCCACCGCCGGGCCCGCCATCCAGGCCCACCTGGGCATCCCGGCCTCGCTCTATCCCTGGATCACCACCTCATACCTGGTGGCCTCCACGGTGATGGTGCCGCTGTGGGGCAAGCTGTCGGACCAGTTCGGCCGCAGGACGATCCTCGTCACCGGCATCCTCATCTTCCTGGGGGGCAGCTTCCTGTGCGGCGCGGCGTGGGGGACGGTGCCGCTCATCCTCTTCCGGGCCGTGCAGGGGCTGGGCAGCGCGGCGCTCTTCACCAGCGCCTTCGCCGTGGTGGCGGACCTGTTCCCGCCCGCCGAGCGCGGCAAGTACCAGGGGCTCTTCGGCGGCGTGTTTGGCCTGTCCAGCGTGGTGGGGCCGCTGGTGGGCGGCTTCATCACGGACGCCTTCGGCTGGCACTGGGTCTTCTTCATCAACCTGCCGGTGGGCGTGGTGGCGCTGGCCGTCATCTTCCTGCGCATGCCCGCGCTGCGGCGGCCCCGGGCGGCTCCCCCCCGGTTGGACCTTGCGGGCGTCGCCTGCCTGGTGGTGGCGGTGGTACCGCTGCTGCTGGCGCTGAGCCTCGGCCGAGGCCATGCGGCGGCGGGCGAGCCGGGCTTCTCGTGGAGCTCGTGGCAGGTGCTGGGCCTGTTCGCCGTGAGCCTGGTGGGCGCGGTGCTCTTCGTGCTGGTGGAGGCCCAGGCGGATGAGCCCCTGTTGGACTTGAAGCTGTTCCAGGAGAAGACGTTCGCGCTGGGCAACGCGGCGGTGTTCGTCATCGGCGCGGGCTTCCTGTCGGCCTTCACCTTCCTGCCCCTCTTCATGGTGAACGTGGTGGGGCTGTCCGCGACGCGCTCGGGGCTCACCATCATGCCGCTGACGCTGGGCGTGGTGGCGGGCAACGTGCTCTCCGGGCAGCTGGCCTCGCGGCTCGGGCGCTACAAGGTGCTGATGCTCGGGGCGCTGGGGCTGCTGTGCGTGGGCTTCGCGGTGATGGGCTTCACGCTGGCGCCGGACTCCACCCAGTCCACCGTGACGGCGAAGATGGTGCTCATGGGGCTGGGGATGGGCCCCACCATCCCGCTGTACACCCTGGCCATCCAGAACGCGGTGCCACCCCGGCAGATCGGCGTGGCCACCTCGACGACGACGTTCTTCCGGCAGCTTGGGTCCACCGTGGGCGTGGCGCTGGCGGGCGTGGTCTTCGCCACGGTGCTCTCCAGCCAGCTGCATGCGCGGATGGAAGCGGTGGCGAGCGGCGTGCCCGCGGAGCTGCGGGAGCACCTGCCGGCGGGGGTGCCGGGACTGGCGAGCGAGGGGGGTGAGGGCCTCGCGCCGGGTCAGGTCTTCCGGGCCGCCGAGGTGAAGGCGCGGCTGCACACCGCGTTCGAGGCCCAGCGGAAGCAGGCGGGCCAGGGGCAGGGCGCGGCAACGGCAGAGGCCGGGCGGGCGCGAGTGGATGCGGCGGAGCGCGAGGCGAGCGCCGCGGTGGACCGGATGGAGCGCGCCACGAAGGAGGCGTTCACCCAGGCCACGTCCGCGGTGTACCGGGTGGCCATCCTGGTGGCGCTGGTGGCGCTGCTGCTGACGGCGCTGCTGCCCGAGCGCCCACTGCGGCGAGGGCCCGCGCCCCCGCCGCCCATGGAGTAGCTCAGTGAGGAGAAGCGGTGGTCGTGGGCGGATTGCCCTGTGAGGGGGGCGCGGCCAACGAGGGCGTCTTGGGCGGCGCGGTCGGGCGAGCCAGCAGGCCGGGCATCTCCGCCATCACATAGGTCATCCACGCCACGGCCGCCGTGCTCTTGGCCAGCGCCTCGGGCTCCACCTTGTCGAGCGTGTCGGCATGGGTGTGGTGCACGTCGAAGTAGCGGCTGCCGTCCGTCCTCACGCCGAACATGGGCACCTGCGCCGGGACGAGCGGCGACAGGTCCGCTCCGCCCGCCTCTCCCGTCAGGATCGTCCCCGCGCTCAGCGCAGCGAGTGGGCTCAGCCATGGCTGCACCAGCTCGGGGCCACCCTCGCCCGCCCGGAGCTGAACCCCCAGAGGCCGCCCACCGCCCGAGTCCATCTCCATCGCGGCCACGTGGCGGGGCAGCTCGGCGGCGTGCGCCTCGGAATAGGCCTTGGCGCCGCGCAGCCCGTTCTCCTCGTTCATGAAGAGCACCACGCGGACCGTGCGCCGGGGCGCGGACTTCTGCCGGGCGAGCAGCCGCGCGGCCTCCATCACCATCACCACACCCGCCCCGTCATCATGCGCGCCCGAGCCCACATCCCACGAGTCCAGGTGCGCGCCGATCAGGACGATCTCCTCGGGCTTCTCGCGGCCCTTCACCTCGGCCACCACATTGAAGGAGTCAGCCTCCGGGAGCTCCTTGCACCCGAGCACGATGCGCACCCGGACCGGGCCGCCCTGGGCCAGCTGGCGGTGCAGCAGGAGGGCGTCTTCCACCGTGACGGAGGCCGCGGGGATGGGCGTGACGCCCTCCTCGAAGCGGGTGGACCCTGTGTGGGGCGTGCTCAGCGACGCGGTGGCCAGCGAGCGCACCAGCACCGCCACTGCCCCGGCCTTGGCCGCCGCCGAGGGCCCACGTCCGCGCAGCCCGGCGAACTTCCCGTAGTCCTCAGGCACCTTCATGTCGTGGCCGAAGAGGACGATGCGGCCCTTCACGCGATCGCCGAGTGCCGCCAGCTCCTCGAGCGAGGACACCTCCACCACCTCGGCGATGAGGCCCTCGGGAGGCGTGGCTGCGCTGCCGCCCAACGCCATGATGTGGAGGGGACGGGCACGGAAGCGCTCGGAGGTGAGCAGCTCACCGCGCTCCTCGCCTCGGATCCAGTGCGGCACCTTCACGGGCTCTACCCACGCCTTCACGCCATCGGCCTTGAATGAGCGCAGGGCCCACTGCACGGCGGCCTCGGCGCTCTCGGAGCCGGACAGGCGCGGGCCGACACCATCCGTGAGCTCGGTCAGACGTGCCCAGGCATGGCCCTCGGTGAGCGCAGGGCCTACGAGCCGCTCGGCCAGCTGGAGCTGGGCCGCCTGGGGCCCAGCGGCCTTTGTGGCTTGAGGGGGCGAGCTGCTCGGTGCACCCGCCTTGGGAGTTGGAGGCGCGGCGAGCAGGCTGATCATCAGTGCGGGGGAGAGGATGAGAGAAGTCGCGGGCACGAGAACGCTCCAGAAGAGGCACGCACTCTCCGGCCTCGTACGAGCCATCGCAAGCGTTTCCCGCTCGCCTGGACATCTCACCGAGAGACTGAGGGCACGAGCCTTCGCCTGAAGCCATGCTTGCTGTCGCTCTGCGTGCTTCTGGCCTCCCCACTGCGTCTCCTTCCGCGAGCTGCCCCTGCGGTGAGCGGCAGCCCGCGTCCCCCGCTCAGTCCTGCTCCGTCGTGAGCGTCAGCCCCGGCGCCCAGGCCTCGCCCCCCTCGCGCTCGAAGAAGAACTTCGCGCGCTCGCGGGGCGAGTTGCCCACCTCGTTCATCGTCGCCGCGTCGAACAGCCGCCCGTTCACCATCGTGTAGCGCACCGAGGCCGAGTTGCGCAGATCCTCCAGCGGGTTCTTGTCCAGGACGATGAGGTCCGCCAGCTTCCCCTGCTCCAGCGAGCCGATGTTCCGGTCCAGCCCCAGGTACTGCGCTCCCGCCAGCGTCCCCGCCCGCAGCGCCTGCAGCGGCTTCATCCCGCCCTGGCCGAACATCCACAGCTCCCAGTGCACCCCCAGGCCCTCGCGCTGCCCATGCGCCCCGAGCTGCACGCTCACCCCCACGTCATTCAGCTCCCGCGCCGCCCGCGCCACGTTGAAGTGGTTGAACTCATCGTCCGGCGCCAGCGTCCGCCGGCGGCTGCGTGCGTCAATCACTCGCCGGGGCACGAAGGACATCAGCCGCTTGTCCTCCCAGACGTTCGCCTTCTGGTACCAGTACTCCTCGCCCCACAGGCCGCCGTACGCGACGATCAGCGTCGGCGTGTAGCCCGTCTTGCTCTTGCTCCAGAGCTGCTTCACGTCCGCGTAGATGCGCTCCACCGGCAGCGCGTGCTCCACGCCCGTGTGCCCGTCCACCACCATCCCCAGGTTGTGGTGGATGAGCGAGCCACCCTCCGGCACCACCATCATCTGCAGCTCGCGCGCCGCCTGGAGCACCTTCTGCTTCTGGTCCCGCCGCGGCTGGTTGTAGCTCTTCACACTGAACGCCCCCACCGCCTTCATCCGCCGCAGGTGCGAGCGCGCGTCCTCCAGCGTCTCGATGGGCGACTTGAGCCCCACACCCTGCGCTCCATAGAGGATGGTGCCCGTGGAGAAGATGCGCGGCGCGACGATGCGCCCCGCCTTCGCCAGCTCGCTCGCGGCGAAGATCTCCCCCGTCGCGTTCGACGGGTCGTGCAGCGTCGTCACTCCGAACGCCAGCGACGCGTAGTCCACCCAGCTCTGCTCCGGGAGGATGCCGCCCGCCCCCATCGCCCCATGCCAGTGCACATCCACGAACCCCGGCATCAGCGTCTTCCCGCGCACGTCGATGACCTTCGCGCCCTCGGGCACCTTCACCTCGCCCAGCTTGCCCACCGCCAGGAGGCGGTTGCCGCGCACCACCACCACGCCGTCCTCGAGCACCTCGTCCCCGCGCATGGTGATGACGCGCCCGCCCACCAGCGCCACCGTGCCCGCCGGCACGTCCGTCTTCACCTCGAAGCCGATGTTCAGGCCCTTCTCCGGGACCTCGGGCAGCTTCTCCGGCGCGCCCTCCACGAAGCGGAAGGACTCGCGCAGCTCGCGCGTGAACAGCTCGGACCCCAGCGACCAGTGCAGCCGCTTCGAGTCCCCGGACCAGTGCAGGTACTCGCCCGCATCCTTGGACACCTTCGCCACCGGCAGCGCCTTGCCGTCCTTGCTGACCGCCACCGCCTTCCCGCCTCGCGGCAGCGGCATGACGTAGGCGTTGAAGCTCTCCCGGAACGCCACCCACCGCTCGTCCGGAGACACCTGGAAGCCAGCCACCTCGGAGCTGGTCAGGTGCGTGCGCGGCTGGCTCTCGTCCAGGCCGATGCTGCGCAGCTCGCGCTTGTCCTCCTTCTCGCCCCCCTCCACCGCCAGGTAGTACACCCGGTCCGAGCCCGCTCCGAAGTGGGGCTGCTCGCCCTCCTTCACCAGCCGCCGCGGCTTGCCCCCGTTGCGGCCGATGACGTACAGCCCCTGCTCGCGGCTCCACTCACCGGGCAGCAGCAGCCCGCCTCCGCCCGAGCGGTAGACGATGAAGCGGCCGTCCGGAGAGAACACCGGCTCCCGGTAGAAGCCCGGCTGGGAGCTCACCACCTGGCCCTCACCGCCCGTGGCGGACACCACGCGGAGGCTCCCGTACTTCTCGTCATCCCACGTCGTGTAGACGATGGAGCGCCCGTCCCGGGAGAACGACGGGAACATCTCGAAGTGGTCCGTCTGCTTCGTCAGCCGGCGCGGCACACCATTGGGGAGCTCACGCACATAGAGCTGCCCGAGCGCCTGGTACACCACGCGATCGCCCTTGGGCGACACCTGCACCCAGCGCAGCATCTTCACCGGGAACTGCTCGGGGGCCACGTTCTGCGGGAAGCGGAGGGCCTCGGCGAGGGTGCGCGTGTCCTTCACGTGGAAGGGAATGGGCGTCACGCGCTTGCTGGCCACCTCGAGGCGGTTCAGCTTGCCGCTGGCCCAGAAGACCAGGGACTTGCTGTCCGGCGTCCAGGCCATCGCCGGGTACACGCCGTGGATGGCCCACGTCTCCTGCATGTCCCGGTCGAGCCCGTCGAACAGCGGCCGCTCCGCGCCCGAGGCCGCGTCCGCCACGAAGAGCGTCGTCTTGCCGCGCACGCGCCGCACGAACGCGAGCTGCTTCCCATCCGGCGACGGCGTGGGCCGCACCGAGCCGCCCGGCCCGGAGATGAACGGGTCGATCTCGTGCGTCACCAGGTCCAGCCGCTGGATGGCGTAGATCTGCCCGTTGGGGTTCTTGTTGTATTCGAAGACCCGGCCCGGGGTGACGTCCTGGCTGAAGTAGACGGAGCGGCCGTCCGGGGAGAACACCGGCTCGCCCACGTCCTTCTGCTCGGTGGGGCGCTCGGTGAGCTGGACGCCATCGCCGCCGGCGCGGTGGTAGAGCCAGATCTCTCCCGCGCCCAGCGAGCGCTTCGAGGTGAAGTGCTTGCGCCCGAGCAGGTACTGCCCGTCCGGAGACCAGGCGGGGCTGTTGAGGAGCCGGAACTTCTCCTGCGTCACCGGCTGCGGCTCCGAGCCGTCCCGCTTCATCACCCAGAGGTTGTCGCCGCCGCCGCGATCGCTCGTGAAGGCGATGGCCTTCCCATCCGGGCTGTAGCGCGGCTGCATGTCCCAGGCGACGCCGTGGGTGAGCGCCTTGGCCTCGCCACCGGTGATGGGCAGCGTGTAGACGTCTCCCAGCAAGTCAAAGGCGAGCTCGTCCCCGCGCGGGCTCACGTCCACGCTCATCCACGTCCCCTCGGTGACGTCGATGGGTACCTCGGTGGAGGGGACATTCGGGGCGTTGACGTTCCAGTCCGAGGCCCCCGCGTCGGGAGCGCCAGGAGGAAGGGGCACGCCCCCATCGACCTGGGTGGCCGTGGCCGCCTCGCGGGCCGGATCCTTCTGGGGCGGAGGCTGGGGATCCTGCCGGAGGACGGGCGGCGTCTGAGCGCCAGCGGAGAGCACCACTCCAGAGAAGAGGAAGACGCAGCACAGCAGCGGCAACAGTCGAGTCACGAGTGTTCCTGGGGGTTCGAGCCGGGCGGATAGTAAGGGAAACGGGCCGCGGCGCTCAGGGTGTGCCGCTCAAGCGTGGGCTGCCACCTTCTCGAGTGGGTTACTCCACCACGATGCGGTACGCCTTGCGCTTCTCCCCCGTCCACACGAGGAGCTTGGTCTCTCCGGCCTTCAGCCCATCGATGCGGAGGCCATTGTTTCCGGTGAGCTGGATATCGGCGAACTGGAGCCCCTGAGGCTGCAAGCGGCTCGGAAGAAGTCGCATGGCGCGCCGCATCAACCGGGTTTCCCCTTTCCTTGTTACAGCACCGTTCTTCCTGCTTCTACAGGGTGGAATGCTCCCACCCGTGGCGCCATCGAGGTCTCATACGTTCTGGCGGTAACGAGAGTCGATCGTTGGTGGACATCCGCGCCCATGGGAGGGCGGGGCTCCGCTCACCATTGAACCCCTCGTGGCTCGCCCCTGCACCGGCACATTGGATGCTTACACGAAGGCCGCGCGCATCCGCGGGGGAGCGCTGGGGGTAGGGCGTTTATGGGGCTCAGGGAGCTGAAAGAGACGGCGCACCAGCAGTTCGTGCGGGGGAAGTTCGCGCAGTGCGCGCACACGTATCAGCAGATCCTGCGTCTCGCGCCCAGGGACCCGAACCTCCACGTGCGGCATGCGGAGGCCTGCCGGCGCGCGGGGGAGCGGCTGCAGGCGATTGCATCGTACCGGACCGCGGCGGAGCTGCTGCTGGAGCTCGGCTGTGCGTCCCGGGCCCGTGGAGCGCTGAAGGCCGCGCTGGAGCTGGATCCGAGGGATCCGTTCCTTCAGATGGACATCGCTCGCCTGGAGTCGAACCAGGACGAGCCGCTCTCTTGCGGCGTGTCCGGCGAGCTGCCCCTGCTGCCGCCCCTGGAGTCCGGCCTGGATCCGGTTCCGCCTCCGGTGGCCCCGCACGTGAGGAGGGCGACGCGCCCCGAGGACCGCCTGCGGACACCCGCGCTGCCGCCGATCCACCGGGCCCTGCCGTCCGCGCAGCACGTAGGACCTCCCGTCTTGCTGCCCGCTCCGACCGTGCACTCTGAGTCCGTGGGTACGCCGGCTCCTGCCTCCGGCTCACGTGTAGAGAAGTTGGGGGCAGACATGGCCAGCGCTGCCGCCACCGTCACGCCTGTACCCCAGGCTCGGTCAGCCACCTCGGGCTGCCGGCCTCTGCCGCCGCGGGCCAAGGCCGCTCCGCCTGCGCCTCGGCAGGTGACGACAAGCCTCCCGCCTCCGGTCCTTCATCCGGTGGACTCGCCCGCGCTTCCTTCGCGTGCGGTGAGCACCGGCATCCCGGCTTCCGCCTTGGTGGATCCGGCGTCGAATCTTCGTGCCGCTTCGTCAGCGTCCGGCGGTGTTGTGGTGCCACCACCGCCCCCTGCGGAGGCCCTGATCGAGGCGGCCCGTGACGTGCCTCTGGCACAGCTGGCCTCTGTGGTGGTGGCGTCAGAGCCCTCGCTCGGCCTGGTGCCTCGGCTGGAGGTGCGGCGCCTGTCTCCGAGCGCTCTCGCATTCCGCAGCTCGCCCAACGACAGCTGGGCGGTCATCCGTTCCCACACGCCACTCGAGCTGCACCTGGTGGAGGATCTGGAGAAGCTGCCGCCGCTGATGCGGGACTTCCCGGCCGAGATGACGGTGGGCTCCGAGGCTGAAGCCACATCGAGCACGGTGCATTGACGAGCAGGCTCCGTCGCGCCGAGACGAGGGACCCGCGACCTGTGTCCCCATGGCTGTGGGCCCGGGCCTGAACGACCCGTGTCACCTCAGTCTCCTAGAGGGAGATGGGCTCGCTCTCCTTCTTCTCGGGAGCCTCCGCCTTCACCGGCGCCTCGCAGTGATCACTCTTGCGGTTGGGGTGGCAGTGCCGGATGCCATACACGTGATGGCAGCCACACGGATCCACCCGCTTCTTCGCGCACACCGAAGGATTGAAGGCCTGGCTCGCCGTCGGAACCGAAGGAGGAGCCGCATGCAGCGCCATCGTCAGCAACAAACCACCCAGAGTCACCATCGCCCTACCCCCTGATGCTGTGAGGAGATGAATGGGAATGCTGCGCGCCTGCGGCAAGCCCTCATTCCCCCCCAGCGGATCCAGATGTGCTCAGGTGGAACTTCGCTCGAAGGGCAGCCTGCCCCTCCCTCGCGGGAGGTCGCCTTTTCACCTACGGTCAGCTTCTTCTGAAGGGTGCCGTCGCTGCCGCGTGTCGAGAGTCCCTAGGGAGGGCTGTGCCATGGGCTGGATTCAACGGTTGGAGAAGGTCGCGGAAGGCCACTATGTGCTTCCCAAGACCAAGACGATGCGGGTCGATGCCGATCTGTTCCTGTCCGACAAGCTCCTCTATGGCGACGGCGCGGACCTCGCCGGCCTGGAGGAGGCCGTCTTCGATCAGGTCGTCAACGCCGCCTCCTTCCCGGGCGTCACCCGCGTCGCGGTGACTCCGGACTGCCACGTGGGCTACGGCGTGCCCATCGGCACCGTGGTGGAGACCGACGGCATCCTCCTGCCCACCGCCGCCGGCTACGACATCGGCTGCGGCATGGTGCAGCTCAAGACGACGCTCACCGCCGAGGATGTGGCAGACAAGGAGAAGCGCCGGCGGTGGATCGATGAAGTGATTCAGCGCATCGCCGTGGGCGTGGGCGCCAGCCGCGTGCAGAAGCAGCGCCACGTCTCCGCCCGCACCTTCGCCGAGGTCGTCCGCCACGGCGCCAAGGCCCTGGGCCGCAACGCCTCCACCACGGAGCGGGACTTCATCCCCGTGGAGGATGACCGCGTGGACATCCCCGAGCGGGCCTACGACAAGCGCGATCAGCTCGGCAGCCTGGGCGGGGGCAACCACTTCACCGAGATGCAGGTGGATGAGGACGGCCGCGTGTGGGTGATGCTGCACACCGGCAGCCGCGGCTTCGGGTGGAACATCGCCAAGCACTTCTTCGTGGAGGGCGCGCACGCCCTGGGCCTCAAGAGCCGCAGCGAGGACTTCGTCTGGCTGGACGCCGAGTCCAAGCTGGGCCGCGAGTACTGGAACCTGCACAACATGGCCGCCAACTTCGCCGTCGCCAACCGGCTCATCATCGGCGAGGCCGTGTGCGCCGCGCTCGAGGAGGTGTTCGGCGGCACCGCGGACATCTACTACGAGATCTCCCACAACCTCATCCAGAAGGAGGCCGGCAAGTTCGTGGCCCGCAAGGGCGCCACCCGCGCCTTCCCCAAGGGCCACCCGGCCCTGAAGAAGACGGCCTGGGAGAACACCGGCCACCCCATCCTCATCCCCGGCTCGATGGAGACCGGCAGCGCCATCCTCTTCGCCGAGGAGGGCGCGGCCAAGTCCATCTACTCCGTGAACCATGGCTCGGGCCGGCGGCTGTCGCGCGGCGAGGCCCGGCGCCTGCTCCAGCAGGAGGAGACGGACAAGCGCATGGCGGAGGCCGGCATCCTCCTGAACACCCGTAACACGCCGCTGGACGAGTCGGGGCCCTGCTACAAGAACCTCGACGACGTGCTCGAGACGGTGGAGCTGGCCGGGCTGGCCCGGGTGGAGCGCCGCCTCAAGCCCGTGGCCTGCATCAAGGGCGCGGACTGAAACCCAGCTCCCCCGTACCCGGGAGGGCACCCTCCCGGGAGAGGAGGGTGCTCGCCTGCCTGCCTGGAATGGGGTGGGTAGGTCTTCAGGGGACTCGTGGCCCGGCCTGAGGGGCGGTAGAGTGGCACCTCGTCTGGAGTCCGCCGAGATGAGCCCGTCGTCCAACGCCCACAATCGCCCCCACATGGCCCGTGAATCCGAGCTGGCACGCGAAGAGTCCGAGCTGAACTCCTTGGAGTCGCGCCTCACGGATCAGATCAGCCGTGCCACCCACGAGGCGGACACGCTGGCCTCGCGGCTGACCCAGGTGCGCTCCGAGCTGACCCGGATCCAGTCCGAGCACTCGGGAGACCTCACCATCCCGGAGATCGGCGCCCGGCTGCAGGCGGCCGCCATCCCGGAGCTGGCGGTGGAGTCCGCGCGGGAGAAGGCGCTCACCGCACGCCAGCAGGCACTGGAGGCTCGCCGCCAGGCCTCGCAGGACATGCAGATCGCGCTGCACGCCTTCCAGCAGCAGACCAGCGCGCTGACGAAGGAGCTGTCCGAGGCGGAGGCCAAGCTCAAGGAAGTCGTCGAGTCCGCCGCCCGCGCCCGCCGCGAGCAGGAGGCCGCCCGGACCCGCGAGGCGCAGAAGGCTCGGGCCGAGGCCGCTCGGGCCCAGTCCACCGCCCGGGCCGCGGCTGCTCCCGCGTCCGCTCCCAGCGTTAGATCCACCCCTCCCGGTGTCACGCCGCGGGATCACTCCCGCGTGCGGCTGCAGGCGAACATCAACCTGGGCAGTGACTCGAACTTCTTCACCGGCTTCTCCACGGACATCAGCGAGGGCGGCCTCTTCGTCGCCACGGTGGAGACGGTGCCGCGAGGCACGACGGTGGACCTGGACTTCACGCTGCCCGGTGGCCGTCCGCTGAAGGCCAGCGGCGTGGTGCGCTGGCTGCGCGAGCCGAACGACCACATGCCGGACCTGATGCCGGGCCTGGGCGTGCAGTTCCAGGACCTGCAGCCCGAGGTGGCCTCGCTCATCTCGGACTTCGTGCGCAGGCGCGAGCCGCTGTTCTTCCCGGACTGAGCCGGGCCCGCGCGGCGGCCTTCAGCTCAGCCCGATCCCCATGATGAGGTCGCCCAGCAGGGACTGGACGTAGCCGATGGGGCCAATGAGGAACCGCCGGCCCAGGACGATGAAGGCGATGAGCAGGAAGGGGCTGAACTGAACGATCTGCTCCCAGAGTCCCCGCATCCGGTAGGGCATCAACCTCTCCACCACGCGGCTGCCATCCAATGGGGGGATGGGCAGCATGTTGAAGATGGCGAGCCCCACGTTCATCACCATCACGGTGACGAGGAACTGCTGCAGGCCCGGGTTGGTCTCGAGCGTGTTCGGCGCCCAGCGCAGGGTGAGCCCGTAGGACACCGCGCTCGCGAGGGCCAGCAGCACGTTGGACAAGGGGCCCGCGAGCGCGGTGATCATCATCCCCGTCCCCATATTCACCTCGCGGCGGAAGCGTGCCGGGTTGACGGGCACGGGCTTGGCCCAGCCGAAGGGGATCCCCAGCAAGGGCAGCAGCAGCGTGCCGATGGGATCGATGTGCGCCACCGGGTTGAGCGTGAGCCGCCCCTGCATCGCCGCGGTGTCGTCTCCCAACTTCCACGCACTCCACGCGTGGGCGAACTCGTGCACGGTGAGCGACAACACGAGCGGGATGAGCAGCATCACCCGCTCCATGATCATCTGGGGGTCCATGGGGGCTCTTCTTTAGGGCGGACGCCTGGGGTTGCGCCAGTCCAGAGATGGAGATGGCGCTCTTCCCCCATCCAGGCAGCCAGGCCCTGGCCTGCTCGCTCTCCCATGGATTCCGCGCGGGCACCCCACAGCGCACCTTTGCTCCGGACCGGGCCGCGACAGGCCCCGAGCCCAGGAGCCGAGACCATGGCGCTGCGCGTTCACCACCTCAACTGCACGACGATGTGTCCGCCCGGCAGGCGGCTGATGGATGGGAGGCCAGGCGTCACCGGCCCCGCGGCGCTCGTGTGCCACTGCCTGCTGCTGGAGACGGACCGCGGCCTGGTGCTGGTGGACACGGGCTTCGGGCTGAACGACGTGCGCGATCCCCGGCCCCGGCTCAGCCGGCTGTTCCTCGACGTGCTGTGCCGGCCCCAGCTCCACGAGGAGATGACGGCCATCCGGCAGCTCGAGCGCCTGGGCTTCAAGGCCTCGGATGTGAGTGACATCCTCCTGACGCACCTGGACTTCGACCATGCGGGCGGGCTGGATGACTTCCCCGGAGCGCGGGTGCACCTGCTGGACGCGGAGTACCAGGGCGCGGTGGCGCAGCAGACGATGCTGGACCGGCGGCGCTTCCGGCCCCACCAGTGGATGCACCAGACGAACTGGGTGACCTACCCCATGCTCAAGGGCGGCGAGCGCTGGTACGGCTTCGAGTGCGTACGCGAGCTGTCCGGCCTGCCTCCGGAGCTGCTGTTCGTGCCGCTCCTCGGCCACACGCTGGGGCATACGGGCATCGCGATCCAGACGAACGGGCGCTGGCTGCTGCACGCGGGGGACGCGTACTTCTTCCACGGGGAGATGGACCCGTCGCGGCGGCGCTGCCCGCCGGGGCTGCGCTTCTACCAGACGCTCATGCAGAAGAACGCGCGCCTGCGGCACTCCAACCAGGAGCGGCTGCGCGAGCTGGCCCGCCACCACAGCGCCGAGGTCTCCATCTTCTGCGCCCACGACGCCGAGGAGTTCGAGCGGATGGAGGAGCTGGAGAAGGTGCCCGCCGACTCGCCCATGCGAACGATGGCCAGGCCCGCCGAGCCCACGCTCCACGCCTGAGCCCCCGTCCCAGGACCGGGGTCCCCTTAGAGTTTGTCTTTTTCAGTGAGGCTCCGGCGGACTCCGCGGCTCCGGCTCCTCTCCCACCTGCGGCACCTTCGGCAGCTCCACCGTGAAGGCGGCCCCCTGCCCCGGTGTGCTCTCCACCCGGATGGAGCCTCCGTGCGCCTCGACCAGCTGGCGGACGATGTAGAGCCCCAGCCCGAAGCCCTCATGCCGGGCCGCGGACTTCTCCCGCTCGAAGCGCTCGAAGATGCGCCGCTGGGCCTCCGGCGGGATGCCCGCTCCATGGTCGCGCACCGTGAGCTGCACCTGCCCATTCACCTGCTCCAGCCGGACCTCGATGGGCTTGCCCCGCCCGAACTTCAGCGCGTTGGACAGCAGGTTCGTCACCACCCGCTCCAGCCGCAGCCGATCCCAACTGCCCTCGATCGGCTTGTCCGCCTTGAACGAGACACGGCAGCCTGCCTCGAGGGCCTGCTCGGCATGGCGCTCCACCACCTCGCGCACCACCTCCGAGAGCTCCACCCGTGAGACGTCCAGCGCCAGCTTCCCCGAGGACAGCCGCGACAGATCCAACAGGTTGTGCAAGAGCTGTCCCAGCCGCTGCGCGTGCCGGAGCGCCGCCGCCAGTCCCTCGCGCACCCGCTGAGGCTCCTGCTCCGGCGCTACCCGCCGCAGCCGTGCCAGCAGCACCTGCAGCGCGTTGAGCGGGTTGCCCAGGTCATGCGAGGCAATGCCGATCAGCTCCAGCGCCTGCTGCGTCTCCTGGAAGAGCCGCGCGTTGTCCAGCGCCAGCGCCAGCCGCCCTGCCAGCTCCTCCATGAACACCTGATCCGACATCGTGAAGAGGCGCTCGGGTTGGCTCGACAGCAGCAGCAGCGCGCCCGAGGTCTGCTCGCCCACTGTCAGCGGCACGGTGAGCGCCGAGGTCAGCTCCAACCGCCGGAGCATCCGCAGGTGCTCTTCATCCCTGGCCCGTCGCTCCAGCGCCTCGTCCGTCACCTTCTCGAGCCGCTCCGAGCGGCCCGTGCGGACCACCCATGAGGTACCGTACGGTGCCTCGGGAGAAGGAGCGTAGCGCTCAATGAGCTCCCAGAGCAGCCGCTCCTTCTCCGGGGAGGCGTGCGCCACCGCCCGCGGCAGCAGCCACTGTCCCGGCTCGGCCAGGAAGAGGATGCACCCGTCCGCCAGCTCCGGCACGATCAGCCGCGACAGCTCGACCACCGTCCGGTCTGGATCCAGCAGCTGGTTGAAGATGCGGCCTGCCTCCGCGAAGAGGCGCTGGGTGCGCATGGCGCGCCGGCGCTCGGTGACATCCCGCAGCACCTTGGCGTAGCCCTTCAGCCCCCCACGCTCGTCTCGCAGCGCGTTGTAGATGACCTCCGCCCAGAAGCGCGTGCCGTCCTTGCGCACCCGCCAGCCCTCGGCTCGCAACCTGCCGTCCCGCGCAGCGCGCGCCAGCTCGCGCTCAGGATCCCCCGCGGCCACCGCCTCTGGCGTGTAGAGGACGGTGATGGGGCGCCCCAACACCTCCTCCGTCTTCCAGCCCTGGATGCGCTCGGCGCCCGGGTTCCAGCTGGCCACCCGGCCCCGCGCATCCAGCAGGGAGAGCGCGTAGTCCTGCACCCCCTCCACCAGCAGCCGGAAGCGCTGCTCGGAGTCCTGCGCCTCCCGATGCAGGGGGCGCAGCTTGCGGACGAGCACCCACGCCAGGGTCATCATGCCCAGCAGGCCCAGCACCGACACGGTGAAGATGAACCGCAGCGCGCGCCGATCCTCGGCGACCTCCTGCTCGAAGTTGTGCACCAGGCGCGCGTCGCTGTACCGCGCCAGCTCCTCGAGCGCCTCCTCCACCTGCGCTCGCGGGGGCCCCGCCTGCTGGCGCAGCAGCTCATCCGCTTGCGGCCTGCCGGAGGGACGGGGATGACCCCACAACAAGCGCTGCACCGCCTCCTCGTGCTCGCGCTCGGCGTGGATGACCTCTTCCAGCAACCCGGCCCCGGAGGGCTCCTGCACCCGCAGGCGCAGCCGCTCGGCCGTCGCCAGGAAGGCCTCGCGATCCGCCACCATCTGCTCCTCCAAGAGGGGCTCTCGCGAGAGGAGGAAGCCCCGCTCATTGACCACCTTCTCGTGGAAGGCCCTGCGCAGCCGATCCACCTCGAGCTCCTGGAAGACCAGCTCCCGGTGGAGGTTCTCGTTGCCCAGGTGCACCGCCCGCACGGCGAGCAAGGACGTGATGAGGATGGCGATCGCCACCCCCCAGGAGGCCACGAGCGCCGCTGCGATGCGGCGCGTGAACGTCCAGGAACGCCTCATCCCTCCCCCTCGGGCCCTCGGAGCCGCCTCAAAGGTGGGCCAGGAGGGCGGGGGGATGAAGCTGTTCCCCTGGGCGGCGAGGTGTTGAAAAACAGCCCCGTGTGAGCCGGTGCCCTTCCCTTGGAGCAGGGGCGGCCCCAGGTTCCCCCCCGGGGAAGGTGGCGGGAGCATGGGGCGAGGGTGGAGACTGGGCTGGGGCTTGTGCCTCGTGGGCCTGTGGCTGGCGGCCTGCAGCGCCACCCTCACGCCTCCGGAGGAGCCCGAGAGCTCCTCGCGGGGCTCCCACTGCCAGCCGATGACGTGTGAGTCCCAGGGGTTGAACTGCGGCGCCGCCATCGACGGCTGCGGCGGCACCCTGCACTGCGGCACCTGCACGGCTCCGGAGACGTGTGGCGGAGGGGGTGTCCCTCGAGCCTGTGGCGTGCCTGTCTGCACGCCCGCCACCTGTGCCTCGCTAGGGAAGAACTGCGGCATTGTCTCGAATGGGTGCGGCGGCACGCTGGAGTGCGGCACCTGCGCTCCAGGAGAGCGCTGCGGCGGAGGCGGCTCCCCCAACGTGTGCGGGAAGGCGCCCTGCCAGCCCGCCACGTGCGCCTCGCTGGGGAAGAACTGCGGCCCCCTCTCGGATGGATGCGGCGGCACGCTGCACTGTGGCGACTGCTCCGACGGACAGAGCTGCGGCGGAGACGCGGTGCCCAACGTGTGTGGAGGCCCCGCGTGCCTGCCCGCCACGTGCGCCTCCCTGGAGAAGAACTGCGGCGCCGTGCCAGACGGGTGCGGTGGCCTGCTCGAGTGCGGTGAGTGCTCCGAGGGAGAGACGTGCGGCGGCGGCGGTACTCCCAACGTCTGCGGCGAGCGCACCTGCCGGCCCTATAGCTGCGGGCTGCTGGGGAAGAACTGCGGCACCCTGCCGGATGGATGTGGCGGGACGCTGGAGTGCGGCACCTGTACGGCTCCAGAGACGTGTGGCGCCAGTGGCGTGTCCGGCGTCTGCTACACCTCGCAGCCCGTCTGCGTAGATCAAGAGCTGGGCAGCGCGCTCCCGGTGACGGTGAAGGGCACGACGGCCTTCAGCAACGACGACCACCAGGCCTCGTGTGGTGGGAGCCTGGCGCCGGATCGCGGCTTCCTGTGGACGGCGCCGAAGAGCGGCACCTTCACCTTCGACACGGCGCGCTCGGCCCTGCGCTCCCTGGTGGCGGTGCGGCGCGGGGGCTGTGGCGGCGAGGAGCTGGCCTGCGCCACCGAGGGCATCCGCTACGGCGGGGGAGCGCGCGTCACCCTTCCGCTGGAGGCAGGGCAGACGGTGCTGGTGGTGGTGGACTCACCGAGCGCCAGTGCCTTCAGCGCGGGCTACTTCGAGCTGCACATCGACGAGCAGCGCGAGAGCGAGGCTGGGGCCTGCTTCGATGGGCGGGACAATGACGCGGACGGCTGGGTGGACTGCGCGGACCCGGACTGCCAGGGCGAGCCCGGCTGTGCAGGAAGCGGGTGCGCGAACCAGGACCTCGGCAGCGCGCTGCCCGTCACCGTGCACGGTGAGACCGTGGACTCGGGAGATGGCTTCCAGAGCACGTGCGGCGGGCAGCTCCAGCAGGACCGGGCGCAGCTGTGGACGGCGCCGAAGAGCGGCACCTTCGTCTTCGACACGGCGGGCGGTGACTGGAGCCTTGCGCTGTCTGTCCTCACGGGCTGCCAGGGCCCGGAGCTGGCGTGCGCGGTGGGCGAGGCCGGTGGCAGGCAAGGCACGGTCAAGCTGACGCTCGCCCAGGGACAAGCGGTGCTGGTGGTAGTGGACGGCATGGCCAACGACGACTCCGAGGAGCCCATCCGCTACACGCTCCACATCAGCGAGTACGCCTCCACCGAGGCAGGCCTCTGCGGCGATGGCGCGGACAACGACGCGGATGGAGAGGCGGATCAGCGGGACCCCGACTGCCGCTGATTCCAAGGCCCGGGGTTCATCCTCCCTCGCGGCTCAGCCCATCCACCAGGGTGCGCGCCTCGGCATCCTCGCGCTGGTGCGCCTCCACGCGTGGCACCTCCTCCCAGCGGATCCACCCTCGCCCGGCCGCGTGCCGCGCCGCCGTCACCGTGTCGTCCACCGCCACCAGCTCGCTGCCCGCCTCCCGCACGTCCTCCGCGATGCGCGACAGCTCCCGCGCCCGCCCGGCGCTCGAGGACACGTTGCGGATGTACACGCACCGGATGCGCCCGGGGAACTCGCGGACAATGGTGCGGTAGTGCTCCGCGTCCTCCTGCCCGCTGTCCCCAATGAGGATGAAGGGCAGGTGCTCGAGCGTCCCCAGCACCCCGCGGATCTTGTCCAGCTTGTGGCTGTGCCCGCCCCCCGGCGCGAAGCCGTGGCGCGACAGCCCCCAGTCCCTCAGCAGCAGCGGCCCGGCGGGGATCCGGTGCAGCGCCAGGAACTCATCCAGGTGCTCGTACAGGTTCCATGGGCTGCTGGAGACGTAGAAGATCGGGTTGTCCGCCCGGCCGCTGGGCCCATCCCGCAGCGCCGTGTAGAACGCATCCACCCCCTCGAAGGGCAGCCGGGTGCGGTGCTCGGTCAGGAACAGTGCCCAGGCCCGCTTCAGCGGGTTCGTCACCCCCGTGGCGATCACCGTGTCGTCGATGTCGCTGATCACCCCCAGCTCGGCGCTCGGGCCCGCCACCAGCACGGGCGCCGAGACGATGGCCACGCCCTCCGGGTCGGGCGCCAGCAGCTCCAGCTCCACCGGGTTCCACCCCGGCACCACCCCCTCCGGCGGCGCCACCCACAGCTCCAGGAAGCCCTCCTCGTCCGTGGTGCCCTCCCAGCGCTTGTCCCCCCAGTGCACCGCCACGTGCGCGCCCGCAAGCTCGCGCGTCGCGTAGCGCTTGTAGGAAGCAATCGCGCTGCCCACCAGCGTCCGCCGCAGGTGCGAGGGCCGCACCTGCCGATCCTCCAACACCCGCGCCTGGATCAGCGCCCGCGCCCCAGTGCCATACCCCCGGTAGGGGAGAACTCGCGGCGGCCGCGCCACTCCCAACCGGCGCCGCACCCGGCGGCTCCAGCGATCCCAGGCCGCGTCGGCCCGGACAGCGAACTCGAAGAATGCAGGCTTGAACGCAGACATCAGTAGCGGTGCCTCTCCGGATCACCTGAGCAGATAGGAGCCCACCTCACCCACCTTGGAACCCTCACCGGAGGCCTCCCTCACTTCCAATTCTATCAAGTTTTCCTTAGATTTTACGATCATTGGAAACCGTCATGAAATGGGCCGTGCCCGCTCAGGAATCCCCCCCACCTGGCCTTGGCATGGAGCCTCCCGCCCCCCCCTGGAATGAGCAGGAGCGGCTGGAGGCCCTGCGCAGCTACGAGGTGCTCGACACGCCGCCCGAGCCGTCGTTCGACGACATCACCCAGCTGGCGGCGCAGCTGTGCGGCACCCCCATCGCCCTCATTGCGCTCATCGACGAGGAGCGCGTGTGGCTCAAGTCCCGCATGGGCGTCGTGGACACGCAGGAGCTGCCCCGGGACGCGGCGTTCTGCGGCCGCGCCGTCCTCCACCCCGAGCTGCACGTCGTCCCGGACACCCTCGCTCAGCCGCAGCTCGCCCAGCACCCGCTGGTCGCCTCGGGGCCGAACGTCCGCTTCTACGCGGGCGCCCCGCTCATCACCCCGGAGGGCGTGACGCTGGGCACCGTGTGCGTCGCGGACGTGGTGCCCCGCCAGCTCACCCCGGCCCAGCTCCGAAGCCTGGAGGCGCTGGCCCGCCAGGTGGTCAGCCAGCTCGAGCTGCGGCGCATGAACCTCGTGCAGACGCGGCTCATCGAGGAGCTGCAGACGAGCTCCGAGCGCTTCTCCGTCCTCCAGCACGCCACCAACGACATTGTCTGGGACTGGGATCTGGCCACCGGCCGCGTCTGCTGGAATGAGCGCGTGAGCGAGCTGCTCGGCTACCCGCCGCAAGATGTGCGGCAGGACTCGGGCTGGTGGCCCTCGCTGGTCCACCCCGATGACCGTGAGCGCGTGTCCGAGAGCTTCCGCCGCGCCGTCCACGGCGGCAAGGCGCTCTGGTCCGACGAGTACCGCCTGCGGCGCGCCAACGGCACGTATACGCGGGTGCTGGATCGCGGCGCCATCCTCCGCAGCTCGACCGGAGCGCCGGTGCGCATCCTCGGCACGGTGCTGGACATGAGCGAGCGCGAGGAGATGCGCGCGCGGCTGGCGCTGGCCGACCGCATGGCCTCGGTGGGCACGCTGGCGGCCGGGGTGGCGCACGAGATCAACAACCCCCTGGCCTACGTCATCGCCAACCTGGACTATGCCCGCCAGGAAGTCGAAGCGGCCGCGCCCTCCCAGGTGCCACCCGAAGGGCTCGAGCTGTCCCGGGCGCTGCGCGAGGCGCGCGAGGGCGCCGAGCGGGTGCGGCTCATCGTCAAGGACCTGAAGACGTTCTCCCGCCCGGACGACACGCGCCTGGAGCGGGTGGACCTGCGCCGGGCCATCGACTCGGCGGTGACGCTGGCGTGGAACGAGATCCGCCACCGCGCCCGGCTGGTGAAGACGTACGCGCCCGTCCCCGAGGTGTGGGCCAACGAGGCGCGGCTGGGGCAGGTGTTCCTCAACCTGCTCATCAACGCGGCGCACGCCATCCCCGAGGGCGCGGCGGACCGGAACGAGATCCGCGTCATCACCCGGGTGGATGAGCTGGGCCGCGTGGTGGCCGAGATCCGGGACACCGGCACGGGCATCCCCGAGGACCTCCGCCCGCGCGTGCTGGAGCCCTTCTTCACCACCAAGCCCCTGGGCGAGGGCACGGGCCTGGGGCTGTCCATCTGCCACGGCATCGTCACCAGCCTGGGCGGGGAGCTTCAGTTCGACAGCGAGGTGGGCCGGGGCACCACCTTCCGGGTGGTGCTCACCCCGGGAGCGGAAGAGCACGCGGAGCGCGGCGTGGAGAAGAAGGTGGTGAAGTTGGGAAGCAGGGCCCGCATCCTCGCGGTGGATGACGAGCAGCTGGTGCTCAACGCGCTGAGGCGGACGCTGGGCTCCGAGCATGAGCTCGTCCTCTTCAACCGGGCGCAGGCGGCGCTGACGTGGCTGGAGAAGGGCGAGCCGTGGGATCTCATCCTCTGTGACTTGATGATGCCGGAGATGACGGGCATGGAGTTCCACGCCGAGCTGAGCCGGCGGATGCCGGAGCGGGCTGGCCACATCCTCTTCGTCACGGGCGGCGCCTTCACGGCTGGGGCCCGCGACTTCCTGAGCCACATCCCCAACCTCCGGGTGGAGAAGCCGTTCGATCCGGTGGCGCTGCGCCAGCTCATCCACGCGCAGCTCGAAGGCCGCTGAGGGCGGGCGCACCGCTCACTCCCTCCGCCCCAGCGTGCGGTCCAGGTTGTAAGCGGAGCTGATCAGCGACAGATGCGTGAGCGCCTGGGGGAAGTTGCCCAGCGCCTCGCCAGACATGCCCGTCTGCTCCCCGTACAGCCCCACGTGGTTGGCGTACCCCAGCATGCGCTCGAAGGTCAGCCGCGCCTCCTCCAGGTACTGGGGGCGCGCCACGCTCGCCCGGGTCATCGCCTCCACCAGCCAGAAGCTGCAGAGGTTGAAGGTCCCCTCCCCTCCCGCGATGCCGTCCAGCGTGGCGTCCGCGTCGTAGCGGAACACCAGCCCGTCCGACACCAGCCCGCCCTTCTCCGGAGGCCGGTGCATCGCGTCCAGCGTGGCCAGCATCCGCGGGTCTACCGGAGACAGGAAGAAGACCAGCGGCATGAGCAGGTTCGCCGCGTCCAGCGCCTCGTGCCCGTAGGCCTGGATGAAGGCCTTGCGCTGCTCGCCCCACCCCTTCTGCATGATCTCCTCGAAGATGGCGTCGCGCACCGCGAGCCACCGCGTCCGGTCCGCCGGGAAGCTGCGCTTGTCCGCCAGCCGGAGGGCCCGGTCCACCGCCACCCAGCACATCAGCTTCGAGTACACGAAGTGCCGCCGCCCGCCGCGCACCTCCCAGATACCCTCGTCCCGCTCCTTCCAGTGGTCGCACACCCAGTCCACCAGCCGCCGCAGGTGCCGCCAGAAGTCGTAGCTGATGGGCGCGCCGTGCTTGTTGTAGAGGTACACCGAGTCCATCAGCTCGCCATAGATGTCCAGCTGGAGCTGATCCGCCGCCGCGTTGCCGATGCGCACTGGGCGGGCTCCTCCGTAGCCGCACAGGTGGTGCAGCTCCTCCTCGGGCGGCACGCGGCTGCCGTCGATGGAGTACATGAGGGACAGCGGCGCGTCCTCCGGCAGCTCCGCGCAGCGCGCCTCCAGCCACCGCATGAAGGCGCCCGCCTCCTCCTTGAAGCCCACGCGCAGGAAGGCGTAGACGGTGAAGGCCGCGTCCCGCAGCCACACGTAGCGGTAGTCCCAGTTGCGGAGGCCACCGGGAGACTCGGGCAGGCTGCAGGTGGGCGCCGCGACGATGGCCCCCGTGGGCTGGAACGTCATCAGCTTCAGCGCCAGCGCCGAGCGCTGCACCATCTCCCGCCACCGCCCCGTGTACGTGCACTTCGACAGCCACCGGCGCCAGTAGTCCACCGTCTGCCGGAACAGCACCTCGGCGGACTCGTGGCTGTGCACCGTGTCCGTGCACGTCTCGGGCGCGCCCTCGCGCAGGGCGAACACCGCCGACTGGCCCGCCTGCAGCTCGAAGCGGCCCCGCACGCCCCGCGCCTCCAGCCCGAGCTTCACCTTCGTGGACAGCGTCAGGCTCAGCTTCTCCGAGACGAAGCTCGCACCGCCTGGAATGAGCTTCGTGGTGTGCTCGGCCCTCCCGTAGTCGAACGCCGGGAAGCACTCCACCTGGAACGCCATCGACCCGCGCACCACCCGCACCCGCCGCAGCACCTCGCGCGTGCGCTCGTGCTCGGCCGCGACCCCCACCGGCATGAAGTCGATGATCTCCCCCACGCCATCTGGCGTGTAGAAGCGCGTCACCAGCACGTTCGTGTCCGGCCAGTAGAACTGCTTGCGCACCACCCCGTTTGGCTCCGGCGCGATGCGGAAGTGTCCCCCTCTCTGCGGATCCAGCAGCGCCGCGAAGACGCTCGGGCTGTCGAAGTGCGGGAAGCACAGCCAGTCGATCGTGCCGTCCGTCCCCACCAGCGCCACCGTCCGCATGTCCCCGATGACGCCATGGTCCTCAATGGGCACCGAGCCACCACACGCCCGTCCTGCCCTCTCGCCGCGTCCAGCGGGAGGCCTCCCGACAAGGCTGTCTCCTGGTTCGTTGTTTCCTCCTCCCACGGTGCCTCCCTCGCTCACCCGAAGGTGATGACGTGCTTGATGCCGCCGGCCTTGCCGGACACCACCTGCTTGAATTCCTCGGGGGGATGGCGCGCGGTGACGAGCCGCTCCACCCTGCCCGGCCAGCGCGCCTGGAAGCGCGCCAGGTCCTCCAGCGCCGCGTCGAAGTCCATGTCCGCCGCGTTCACCGTGCCCAGCACCAGCTGGTTCTTCAACACGAGCTGCTTGAGCAGCGCCGCCCCCTCCAGCTCCAGCGGCTCCTTGCGCCCCGGCACCCCGGTGAAGATGAACACCCCGTTGGGCCCCAGCACCCGCAGCACCTCGAACGCGGCCTTGGAGGCTCCCGCTGCCTCGTACACCAGGTCCACCGAGCCCACGCGCCGGGCCAGCTCCTCCACCGGCACCTCCTTCGAGGAGAGGTAGGGCGCCCCCAGCGCCTCCGCGGCCTCGGCCTTCTCGTTGGGCTTGGGCGAGCGCGAGTACACCGTGGTGTCATACCCGGCCCGCAGCAGCACCATGGCCCCGAGCAGCCCCACGGGGCCCGCGCCCAGCACCACCGCCCGCCCCGGCTTCGCCTCCCACGGCAGCCGCTCCTTCAAGTGCTCCACCTCGCGCAGCGCCTTCTCCGCGACGGTGAGCGGCTCGGTGAGCACCGCCACCGGGCGCAGCGCGGCGGGCACCCGGTGCAGGTAGCCCATGTCCTCCACGAAGTACTGCGCGCAGAAGCCGTGCGCCTTCTGGATTCCGCGCTCCGTGTAGTCCCCCGTGACGCAGAAGTCCGGGTACCCGTGCCGGCACGCGGGGCACCGCTCATGCGGGCAGGGCCGCCGCACCCGGGGCACCACCAGGTCTCCCGGCCTCAGCCCCTGCACGTGCTCGCCCACCTCCACCACCTCGCCCAGCGCCTCGTGGCCGACGATGAGGAGGTCCTCCCCCTCGGGGGGTGTGCCGTAGCGGAAGTCGGCGATCTCCTTGTCCGTGCCGCACACGCCCACCTCCAGCGTGCGGACCCGCACCTCCGTGGGCGAGCGCAGCCGCGGCTCGGGCGCATCCTCGAGGACGCGCACCTCGCGAGACTTCGGGAAGACAGCAACGGCCTTCATGACGAAGCTCCTCACCTGGGTCGTCCCTGAGGGGTCCAGGCTCCCCACCCGCAGGCTGCTCTTCATGCGGCGTGGGGGCGCGGGTTTCATCCGCCCGTGAGGGCAAGGGCCCATGGGTGAACAGTCGCGCGGGGGCCGGGCCGCCCGGGTGCTCTCCGGTGCTCACTTGCGGATTCCTGGTGCCGCCGCGGGCCCACGGGTCTATGACGGGCCCGTGACTGGACCCACTACCCAGGAGCCCGCCAGGGACGATGGAGCCCCTGCTTCCCGTGGACGGTCTACGGCCATCGGCGCCGGGGCCCTCCTGCTGCTGGCCCTGCCCTTCTTCGCCTTCAGCCTGATCATGCTCACCCTGAAGGCGCGCGTGGAGCTGCGGTGTGACCCGGGAGGCCCCTGCATGCTGCTCCAGCTCAGCTGGCTCGGGCAGGAGCAGGTGGGGAGCTTCACGGTGGCGGAGCTCCAGCAAGCCACGGTGGAGCGCAACCGCAGCGACAAGCGAGATGCCGCGGTCCTCTACAAGCCCGTGCTGGTGACGACGCGAGGCAGCTTCCCGCTCAGCACCCAGTGGCTGGAGGACGAGGCCCAGGCCCGCAACACCGTGAGGGTGGTGAACTTCTTCCGGGCCAACCCCCTCGCGAGTCGCAAGGGCTTCGTCCTGTTCCATGACCACCGGCGCGGGCCGCTGATCGTGGGCGCTTCCTTCGGAGGGGTGGGCGTGGTGCTGCTCGGGCTGAGCCTCTGGCTCGCCTTCAAGGCCCGGCGCCTCCTGCGCGCCGAGCGGGCCAGCCTGCGAGCCAGTGGGTGAAAGCCTATCGCTCCGACAGCCACTGAATCGCCGCGGTCAAGTCGTTGTAGAACACCCTGTGCTCGACATCATTGAACATGAGCCGGGCGAGGTATGCGAGGCGGGTGTTGGGGACCAAGATGGAGACGCGCACTCCCCTGTCCTTCAGCTCCTCAGCCAACCGTTGCTGCAGGAGCGTGACCTCAATCGTGGGAGACTCGGCCTCCAGCGCGTCGTAGAGAACCTTCTGGAGGCCTGTGTCCTTCAGCAGGGAGATGACGCGATCCTGGCAATCGCGAACCACGGCCTCGGAAGCCGTACCGCGGATACGTGCGACCACGATTCCGCCGCTCACTTCTACCCACACGTTGTCCTGCGGTTGCACGTTGGCCTCCTGTTGTCCGGAGCGAGAACAGCTAACCCCGGATGTCTACCTGCGCCGCACCCGGAGGGGGTAGCGGCGCAGGGCGCGTCAGCGGATCGCGTTATCTCGCGCAGCCGCCGACGCTCAGCCTCGGACACCTGCGGCAGGAGCCCCATGCCGCAGGTGCACACCCTTCATGTCCGGGAGCCTAGCGCGGCACGGGCGTCGTCGTGGACGCCGGCGCCGGAGCACTCACGGCGTCCAGCGCGTGGGCCGTGTACCAGCTCAGGCTCTGGAAGGACGTGAACTGAATGGGATCCCAGACGCTGCCCGTGGGCTTGGGGCTGGGCTCCGGCGCGGGATCGCCGATGTCCGCACAGGGATCATAGGTCGGCTCATCCGTGGACTCCTGCGTCTCCTGGTTCGGCACGGCCGTCGGCGAGGGAGACGGAGCCAGCGGGGTGGGAGCCACGGAAGGCGCGGGCGTGGTCCCCCGCAGCTTCACCCGGTTCGTGTACACGGTCACCGGGGCCCGGCTCGCGTAGAACTGGGTGAAGGCCTGCTGCTGCGTCGCCCGGCCGCCCTTGAGCAGGAAGGTGAAGCTCCGCGTCTCCGTATTCACGCCCATGGCGGTGTACGCGTTCGTGGAGGGGCACAAGCCCACGATGATGTGCGTGGACGGAGGCAGGGCCGGGATCGTCCCCGTGTCGGGGATGGTCTGCACCGGCGGAGCCGTCGGCGCGGGCCCTCCAGGCGTGGCGGGAGCCTCCGTGGGGGTGGGCCTCGGCTCCGTCAGCTTGCAGCCCGCCGCGAACAGCGCCAGGGCCGCGCACAACAACAGCTTGTTCTTCATGGTGCCTCTCCTGTGATGTGGACCTGCGGTGAAGCGCGTGAAGCGCGTGAATCACTCGAACACGAGCACGGAGCGCACCCAGCTCTCGGGAGCCCTGCGCAGCCACTCCATGCGCACGTCCCGGAGCGCCGGCGCGGCGGCCTGCCCGGAGCGGATGCGCTCCTGGACCGCCAGGAAGAAGGGCCCTGCCTCCGCGTCGGGGATGTCCACCGTCGCCGCGAGCACCGTGCGCGCCCCCGCCTCGATGAAGGCCGCGGGCAGGCTGAACGGCTCGTGGACCTGGAGCCCCGTGTACGCCGCCCGGCACGCGGCCAGGGTGACCAGGGGCGCTCCCTCCAACCGGTGCGCGCGCACCTCGCCCGCGGTGAGCGCGTACCGGCCGCTCGCCTCCGGCGAGAGCACGAGCAGGGACGCGTCCGAGAGCGTTGGGTTGATCAGGCCATGGGCGTGGATCTCGATCTCCGTCGCCCGCGTCATCGCCTCCAGCACGCGGCCCGGGGTCGCCTCCGCGCCCGAGAGGACACTGAGGCCCGCGCCCACGGGCTCCCAGGCGCCCAGGCGCGGCAGCTCGAGCGCCGCAGGGGCCTCCACGTCCTTCACCACCAGCCGCTGGCCGGGCGTGGCGGGTGGCCGGGTCCGCGAGGCGGGCAGGACGAGGTAGCGCCAGGCGATGTCATCCGGCAGCAACCCCGAGCGGCCATGGAGGGGCGGCCGGGCCAGCACGTTCACCTGAGCGCAGGCGCGCAGCGGCACCGCGAGCGCCTCGGGGATGATCCCCCGCGCGTCCTCCCCGAGCGGCTTGCGGCGGCTCTCGTCGTAGTACCCCTGCAGCTGCCCCTCCGGGCCCAGGGCGAGGGCGAGCGTGCGCTCCCGGTCCACCGTCACAGCCAGCAGGCACTGTGCGGGCAGCGTGTCCCCCGCCTCCTCGGAGAAGAGCGCCAGCACCCGTGACCACTCGCCGGCCTTGCCGGCCGCGAGCATCAGCGAGGCATAGCTGAGCGCCCGGGCCTCACGCGCCTCGGCGCTCGTCCGAGGCGGCCGGTCGGCCTCCTCGATGGAGCGCCGGAGCAGCTCCTCGCCTCGGGCACGGCGCTGCTCGATGAGGAACCGCCCCTCGATGTGCGAGGCCACCGCCAGCCGGCCCGGGCTGAGCTTGCCGGCGCGGCGCAGCGCCTCGAGCCCCTCGAGCAACCGCGGATCCTGTTCGGGCTCCGGGCTCAGCCGGGCGAGATCCGCCAGCGTCATCGCCCCCGAGAGCGACTGAACGCCTCCGCACTCCAGCGCCTCACGCATGGCGGCGCGGGCCTCGGCCACCCGCATCTCCTCGAGCAACGCCAGGGCGTCGTTGGCACGCACGAAGTGACGGGCTCCACAGTCTCCCGCCAGGCGCGCGAGGGACTCGTCGAGCAGCGCCCGCGCGAGCCCTCCCTGGCCCTGGAGGCGCGCGAGCTGCCCCATGGGGAGGAGGCGATCGGGCTCCGACCCCCAGAAGCCAGCGCGGCGCGTCAGGGTGAGGGCCTCCTTCACGCAGCGGGTGGCCTCGGGGAGGAGCCAGAGCTGGCGGTAGACCTCTTGCAGCGTCACGAGCATCAAGCCGCAGCGGTAGGCGAGGGTCCCCTCCCGGCACTGCCTCGTCGCGGGGAGGAGGATCTGCTCGGCCTGGAGCAGCTCTCCCCGGGCCAGGGCCACCTTGGCGCGCTCGTGCTCGGCGGCCAGCATGAACCAGGGATCCCCACTCTGCTGGGCCAGCCGTGCGTAGCCCTCCACGTCCTTGCTCACCTCCTGGGCGAACACGAGCGTCCCCAGGAGGATGTCGCGCTCGCCCGCGGCCCGCACCTGCTCGAGGTACTCCGGCAGGCCTCCGGGCACGGACTTGCCCTGAAAGACCTTCAGATAGAGCGCGGCCAGGGGGGCGCGCCGCTGGAAGTCCCGAGCCTCGGCCCACCGCACGGTGTCGCGCAGCACACTGCCGCCAAAGTGCGCGTCGAGCGTCTCGGCCAGCGGCCAAAGCGCTCGGAGCCGCAGCCCATCCGGCGCCGCGCGAATCGCGTCGTACAGATAGAGGCGGTAGAGGTCAGGCCTCGCCCGGAGCTGCTCGGTGGAGATCGTCCCCCTCCCGAGAACGAGCGCGATGCCAGCCTTGACCGCGTCGTTGTAGCCCTGCTGATCGGCGCGGAGCCGCTCCCGCATCTCCTGCCCGCGCGCGCGCGCCTCGTCCGCCCAGCCCGGCTCTCCCAGCGCCGCCACGGCCTCGAACGCCTCGGCGGACAGCGCCCACAGCTCGAGCTCCCTGAGCGCGAGTCCCCGGTTCCACAGCGCCTGCGCCGAGCGCTGCTGCTGCTGAAGCACCTTCTCCAGCAGCACGATCGCCCCCGCGGCATTCCCCTCCGACAGCGCCAGCACGGCCCGGTCATTGAAGACCTCGAGCGAGTCCTCTGCTTGCTTGAGGTAGACGGCCGCGAGCTCCGGGGCACCTCGCATCAGATAGGCGGCGGCCAGCCCCCGCAGATCTCCCTTCGCCTCCAGCTGCGCCAGCACCTGCAGGGGTGGACCCGAGACCGGGCCTCCGCTCCCCCTCGCCGCGGCATGGTAGGGGCGATGGCGGTCCGCGGCCGGGTAGCTCAGCCGGGCCTCGATGAAGCGCACGGGCCCCTTCGACAGCCAGGCGGCCTCCTCACCCGAGCCCGAATTCCACCCCGCGTAGCGGAACCCGAAGACGGCCGCCATGACCGCGAGGCCGGCCACCGGCAGCCCCACGGCCATCCGCCGCACGTCTCCCCCAGTCCACTTGCCCTTCAAACCAGGCTCCCCTTGCGCTGAGCTGCCCCCATGCATGCCTCCTCAACGGAGGGGACCCCGAATCTTCCCGGACTGCACGCTACAACTCCCCGTGCGGGCGTCCAGGCAAGCGGGCCCCCGGTAGCAGCGGCCGGTCGAGCAGCGCGTGGGGAGACTGCCTACCTTTGCGCCAATGCTTCGAGCCTTGCTGGCACGATGGAAGAGTTCGCTGCGCCTGTTCCAGCCGGCACAGGTGAATCCGCAGCGCGCGAAGATCTCCGTGGCGGAGCTGGGCCACCGCTACGCCAACAAGGTGGTCGCGCTCAAGGACGTGAACCTCAACATCCGCTCGGGCGAGTTCGTCTGTCTGCTCGGGCCCTCGGGGTGTGGCAAGTCCACCCTGCTCTACGCGCTGGCCGGCCATGTGAAGCCCACCGGCGGCACCGTCGCCATCGACGGGAGGCCCATCTCCGGCCCGGCGCCGGATCGGCTCCTCATGTTCCAGGAGGCCGCGCTCTTCCCGTGGATGACGGTGATGGGCAACCTGAAGTTCGCCCTGGCGGCCCGGGGCGTGCCTCGCAAGGAGCGGGAGCCGCGCGCCCGCGAGTTCATCCGCCGCGTGCAGCTCTCCGGCTTCGAGGACACGCTGCCCCACCAGCTCTCCGGCGGCATGAAGATGCGCGCCAGCCTGGCCCGGGCGCTCGCGGTGGACTCGGCGGTGCTGCTCATGGACGAGCCCTTCGGCTCGCTGGACTCGCAGACGCGCGTGCACATGCAGGAGCTGCTCCAGTCCATCTGGCTGCGCAGCTCGAAGACGGTGGTGTTCGTCACCCATGACGTGCACGAGGCGCTGATGCTCGGCACCCGCGTGGTGGTGATGGCGCCCCGGCCGGGCCGCATCGTGAAAGATTTGGAGGTCCACCTGCCCATGCCCCGCTCGGCGGAGGACGCGCGGCTGGACGAGATGGCGCGCTACCTCCGGGTGTTGATGCGGCAGGTGGAGGGCCCCGAGGGCGCGCTGCCGCCCCCGCGCCCGCGCGCGGTGGACGAGGTGGGGCTGCGGCACTGAGGAGGTGGGGACATGAAGCGGTGGGCGCAGAAGCTGGGCGTGATGGTGCTGCTCCTGGTGGTGTGGGAGGGATTGGCGCGGCTCGGCCTCTGGTCGCCGCACCTGTTCCCGGGGCCCACCACCGTGGCGAAGAGCCTCGGAGCCCTGATGGCGGACGGGCGGCTGGGCGCCGCGGTGCTGCGCTCGATGGGACGGCTGGGGCGCGCGTACTTCATGTCGGTGGGCATCGGCGTGCCGCTGGGGCTGGCCAACGCGCGGCTCTCCTTCTTCCGCAACGCGGTGAAGCCGGTGGTGATGGGCCTGCAGGCGCTGCCCTCCATCTGCTGGCTGCCGCTGGCGCTGCTGTGGTTCGGCCTGAACGACGGCGCCATCCTCTTCGTCGTGGTGATGGGCAGCGTGCTCGCCATCGCGATTGCCACCGAGGACGGCGTCAACGGGATTGACCCCCAGCTCATCCGCGTGGCGCACACGCTGGGGGTGCGCGGCCCGCGCTTCTCCTTCGGCGTCCTCATCCCCGCGGCGCTGCCCGGCATCGTCACCGGCCTGAAGCTGGGCTGGAGCTTCGCGTGGCGCGCGCTGCTGGCCGGAGAGCTGCTCTTCGTCTCGGGAGGCCTGGGCCAGCTGCTCACCGTGGGCCGCGAGCTGATGGATGTGCCGCAGGTGATGGCGGTGATGGTGGCCATCATCGCGCTCGGCATCCTGGTGGATCGCGTCTTCTTCCAGACGGTGGAGACCCGCGTGCGGCGGCGCTGGGGCCTGCTGCCCTCCATGTGAAGTGGCGGACGGCCCGCCCAGGAGTGCATTGCCCCGGGCGAGGGGCTGCTCCATGAACCGGGCCCATGAACCCGGTTCGCTCTCAGTCCCTCCTCGCGCTGCTCGTCCTGCTCACCGCCACCAGCCTTGGCTGCAAGAAGTCGGGCGGGGAGGCGGGCGGGGACGCCAACGCTCCGCTCCGCGTGGGCTTCTTCCCCAACATCACCCACGCGCAGGCCCTCGTGGGCCACGTCGAGGGCGCCTTCTCCGCCGAGCCAGGCCTCGGCCGGCTGGACATCAAGCAGTTCAACGCGGGCCCCTCGGCCATGGAGGCGCTGGTGGCCGGCTCCCTGGACGTCTCCTACGTGGGCCCGGGCCCGGCCATCAACACGTACCTCAAGGCCGGCAAGGAGCTGCGCATCATCGCCGGCGCGGTGAACGGGGGCGCGGTGCTGGTGACGCGCACGGCGAAGTCCGCCGCCGAGCTGAAGGGAAAGAAGCTGGCCAGCCCTCAGATTGGCAACACGCAGGACATCGCCCTGCGGCACTGGCTCAAGCAACAGGGCCTCAAGGCGGCCAGCGAGCCCGGGGCCGACGTGCAGGTGGTGCCGCTGAGCAACCCGGACATCCTCGGGCAGTACCTCCAGGGCGCCATCGAGGGCGCCTGGGTGCCCGAGCCCTGGGGTGCACGCATGGTGGCCGAGGGCGGCGGGCAGGTGCTGGTGGACGAGCGAGACCTCTGGCCGCAGCGCCGCTTCCCCACCACGGTGTTGGTGACGACGAAGAAGGTGCTGGAGACGCGCCGGCCCCAGCTCGCCGCGCTGCTGCGCGTGCACCTGCGGCTCACCGAGCGCTGGCGGGCCGATCCGGAGGGCTTCGCCTCCGCCGTCAACGCCGCCTTCGGCAAGCTCACCAGCAAGCCCGTGGCCCCCGCTGTCCTGAAAGAGGCCTTCTCCCGGCTGGAGCCCAGCCTGGACCCGGAGCCGGCCGCGCTGGCCGAGGCGGCCCGGCACGCCAAGGAGCTGGGCTACCTCTCCACGGACGACATCTCCGGGCTGGTGGACCTCAGCCTGCTCGAAGAGGTCCGCGCCCCACCTCAGTGAGGCAGGACGCGGGCACGAGGAGTGAGGAGGGGGGTGCTCACTCGGCCGCTGGCGGTGCCACCTCGCCCGCGAGGGACAAGGCCACGTTCTGGTTCTGGGCCACCTGGTACTCGGCGACGATCTGCTGGCCCACCTTTGGCTGCTTGTTGACGCGCAGCGCGCTCACGTCCAGCGGCACCACCACGCCGTGGCGCTCCACATAGAGCGTGCGGCCCTTCATCTCGACGACCCGGCCAGAGAGCAGGCGCGTGCCTCCCTCGTCCCGCCGGTCTTCCCGATCCAGCATGATGTCCGTGCCTGCCGGACCGAAGTTGAACTCTTCGATGGCCCCCCCGCGGCCCGTGGGCTCCTCAAGCCGCGTGGCCTCCTGCCGTCGATCGTTTGCCTCCGTCTCTTCCCGCTCTCTCGACTGTGCCGCCAGGGGAGCGAGCAACAGGCCGAAGGCAGGCAACACCAGGGCTGTGCGGCGGATGGACCTCAGAACGATCGACTTCATAGGTGGACTCCGGCATGGGGGTCGATGACCCGTCCACCTCTCAAGCTAGGGATGGGCCTGAGGCCCCTTGCCCCTCCCCCGAGACCTGGAGGGAGGAGGAGCCACCAGCCAACCCGTTACTCGGTGCGCGGCGTGGAGGACTCGCAGAGGTGCTCGAGGAACTCGGGCAGCAGCGTGTGGGAGATGATCCACAGCTTGCCCTCGCCCAGGTCCGCCAGGGCCGCGCGCTCGGCGTATTCCACCACCTGCGCCTCGACGTAGTGCACGAACACCGAGCGGCCCCGCTCCTTGTACCAGTCCGCGGCGCGCGTCAGCAGCGCCAGCATGGCGTCCTGCACCTCGGGCAGCCCCTCGTCCTGCAGGGGGATGATGCGCACCCCGTCCAGCACGTGGAACAGGTTGAGCCCCAGGTGCGCCGTCTCCAGGATGGCCACCGCCACGGCCTTGCCATTCGAGCGGGCCACCATCACCGCGCGCTCGCGCGTCAGCTGGGCCGTGGACCACAGCGCCTTGGTGGCGGCTAAGTCAAACCGCTCCGGCACCAGATCCAGCGCCTCGCGGTACGCCATGGGCCGGGTCTTCTCGAGGTGCGTGAAGAGCTGCTGCGTCTCCTCCGGGGTGATGTCCCCCACCTCGATGCCCTCGGGGACGGGCGGCCACGCGTTGTCCACGTCCCCTTCCATCAGGCGGAAGGGCAGCACGGCGGACTGCCCGGTGTGCTCGTACCACTGGGCGAAGTCGAAGTTGATGAAGCGGATCCACCGGACGTTCGCCTCGCAGTAGGCGAAGAACCACTTCACGTCCGCATCCATCTGCGCCGGCTCGAAGGCGCGCAGGTAGATGTCGCGCAGCGCCTCGCGGGCGCTCACCTTCTTGGCCTCGGCGCTCGAGGACTGCTGGCGCGCCAGCTGGTGGGCCAGCCAGCTGCCCGCGTACGGCTTGAGCCCGGAGAGCGTCGCCTCCACGCCACCGGCCATCGGCTTCACCGCCCGGTAGCCGATCCGCAGCTGCCCATCCAGCTTGCGCTGGGCCTCGTAGAACTGGCCCTTCAGGGCGGAGAACTTCGTCGGCTCCTTGCCGGACAGCCGGAAGTAGCCGGACTTCTCGAAGAGCTCCCACGTGCCCGGGTTCCAGTCACCGGAGACGCGGGTGCGCGGGTGCATCTGCTCTTCCACCAGCTCGCGCCAGGCCAGCGCCTGATCCTGGCCGATGGGGCTCACCCAGATGCCGCAGCGGCGGCCCTTCGACGAGCGGGAGATGTTGCGCACCTCCGCGAAGAGCCTCACCGACGCGCGGCCCGGCATCTCCACCTCCATGGCGGGGATGCGCATGCCCGGGTAGAGCAGGTCCTCCCCGGGCTCCGTGATGAAGGACAGGCCCTCGTAGGACACGTCCAGCATCTTGCGGTGCACGCGGATCTGCGGCCACAGCGGGTGCTCGAAGGAGAGGTGGCTCTCGATGGTGGTGGGCGCGCGGCGCAGCCACCGGTGCCGGTAGCGCGTCAGCTCCTGCGGCAGCGACATCATCCACAGGCCCTGCTCCATCCAGGCCTTCTCCACCCGGAAGTAGAGCACCGAGCTGTAGCCGAAGGCCTCCATCGCGAAGGGCGTCGCCGGCAGCGGGCCCTCCGCCCTCCAGCCAATCACCCCATCGTACTTGTCGAAGTGCTCGGCGCGGATCTCCATGCGCGAGCCGTCCTCCGCCCGCGACAGGCCCCGGGTGGTGCGCGTGGCCAGCGCCTCGCAGATGCGGAGGATGCGCTCCGGGCGGGTGATGGTCTCCTTCCACACCGGGCGCGCCTCGGGCGTCAGCAGGTGCCCGTTCTCCCGCAGCGACTCCAGCGCGGAGACGATCTTCCGGCCCGCCTCCAGCGGAGGGGCCACGAAGCGCAGGCGAAGCTCGGGCGGGGCCTCGGGGCCCCCGTTGGAGATGTCCGTCACCTCCGCCTGCAAGGACGTCGTCCACCGCTCCCCCAGCCCCAGCACCACCGAGGCGGGCTGGCCGGGGCGCAGCTCCGCGCACGAGGCCAGGTGCAACGTCAGGTGCTCCAGCGACAACTGCACGAGCCGGCCCTGCGAGTCGTGAGCATCCCCAAACGACGCCACCGCCGACAGATCCGTTCCCATCCGGTAGCCCAGGATCGCCTCGCGGGTCGACATCCGGTTATCCGACTGCATGGGAGCTCCGACGTGCAAAAGCAGCTTTACGTAAATAGCAGAACAATTTCATACCACGGTTCCGCTAGACTTCCTCAAAGGAAATTTCTTTCTCAGAGGGTGACCAGCCCTTCCCCGAGGCGCATCTGCTCCATGTCTGGCTGATGGGTCCAGATCATTCCGCACTGTGTCATTCTGGAAAATCCGAGGGAGAGCCGAGTCGATAGGCCCCCTTGTAGCGTCCACAATTGGCCCTCCATGGACCTCAGGCCCATAAGGAAAAGCAAGTCATTCATGTTGTGCTGTTTGTTCTGGGAATTCTAGACCTAGAAGCAGCGGAGCTCCAGCTCCAGCAGGGTGTCTTCCAGGCCCCCATCGAACCCCGTGCCACCCGCGAAGTACACCTGCGCACCCGAGCCTCCGGCCAGGGCGTGGTTGCGCCGCGCGGGGAGGGGGACGGCGGGGGTGAAGCGCTCGGCGGCGGGATCAAACCAGGCGCCAGGGGCGCCATTGGCATCCTCGATGTAAACCCAGCCATTGCCGGCGCGGACGGCGCGGGGGGCGGTGCGAGGTGCGTCCATGGGCTGCAGCTCTCGGACGCGCACCACGGGCCCGGAGGTCTCCAGGAGGAAGGCCCGGGCAGAGGGCACGAGCGAGGCGCCCACCTGCTCGAAGCCGCCGATCACCAGCGCGCGGCCACCGGTGAGGTTCACCACGGCAGGCCCCTCCAGGGCGGCGGGGAGGCTGGGCCCCACGCCCAGGGTTCCATTGGAGCCAATCACATCCGTGCGCGCGGTGGCCCCGGTGCCGGCACACCCGCCCGCCAGGAGGAAGGAGCTCCCCAGGGGTGCGCCCCCCGAGGGGCAGGCGATGGACAGGTGGCCCAGCACTTGCTGCGCACCGGTGCCGGGCGTGACGCGCACCGCGAGGTTGTTCTGCTCGGTGGAGCCTTCCTGGGCCGGTGCCAGGGCTCCGCCAGCGAGCACCACGTCCTCGCCCAGCCGGCCCGCCGCGGCGCCCCGGGAGGTGAGGAGCGGGGAGAAGGGGACGCGGGTGGTGCCCCCGTCCAGCTCCAGCCACTCGAGGCTGGGTTCGGGGACATTGCTGGTGCGGACGCCTCCCAGCACACCCACACCTCCGTCCAGCAAGGTCACCACGCTGGCCTCCGCGCGCTCCACGGCCAGGGCGCGGGAGGAGAGCCGGCTCGTCGCAGTGAAGTAGACGTCCAGCGCTGTGCTCGGGCGCCCCAGGCTGTCCCGCCCGCCGGCCACCACCAGCGCCTCCGCGAGCGGCCCTGTGACAGGCACCACCGCCACGGGCTGGCCCCGGCGCGCGAAGCCTTGCCGCACCACTGGCGCGCCCACCGCCCGCCCCGGGCACGTGCAGACGCCCCCGCTGCAGGTGAGGCCCCCCGGCTGGCAGCTCTGGGCCTCGCACTCGGGGTCCGCGCAGTCGCGCAGCCCGTCGCCGTCGTCATCCTGGCCGTTGTCACACGCCTCCACCGACATGCCCGCATCCGGCGGCAGGGGAAGGGGGGGCAGCATCAGCGTCAGGCTCGCGCCGCCCTTCTCGGCCAGCGTGGCCTCACCGGAGGCCGTGGAGCGCACCACGCCCGCGCGCTCGGCGGTGGCTCGCACGGAGATCAACGTGCCAGCGGAGGTGGCGGGGCCGGACTCGAAGTTGAAGGTGGCCGGCAGGTGCAGCTCGGCGCCCTCCAGCGTGGCCAGGGCGAGCGGGGTGCTCGTGCCTCCTTGAAAGGCGACGACGGAGAGCCGGTCGAAGTCGGTGCCCGGCACCAGCGGTCCCTCCACCACGACATGCACCCCGCCCCGCGCGGACTCACACGCGAGCAGCGGCCAGAGGAGAAGCAGCAGCAGCCTAGGAGGGCAGGGGGGAGGGCTCACCCGCGGGAGTCTACAGGCCAGGAGAGGCGGTGGGCGTGGCAGGAGACGTGCGTCAGAGGTTCTCCCGGGCCTGGGCCAGCGTGTACTCCTTCCTGGCGCGAACGAGCGGACCTGATTTCTCCACCAGCCACGCGGGGGCTCCCTCCGGCAGGTAGAAGCCCTCCTCGAAGGGCGAGAGCCCCAGGTGATGCAGGTACTCCTTGAGCATGTCGAGGGTGAACCGGTCCCTCACCCGGCGCTCTTGGTACTTCTCGAGTTGCTCAAAGGGGAAGGGCTCCCCGAACTCGTCGAAGACCCAGCGGCCCCCATCATTGGAGGCGCCCAATGCGCGCACATAGTTGAGCCAAGCCGTTGGGTGCGGGCCGTACACATCCAGCATCACGGCGCCATAGCGGCCTTTGCCCTTGCGATAGGTGTGGGGCACGGCGACCACACGCAGGCCCCGGCAGCCGAGCGTCTGGGCCATGTAGCGCATGACACCTGAGACATAGGTCCCCCGGTGAGCGTTGTCGACGTACGCCGTCCAGGAACTGCTTGTGGGAATGAAGAGATGTCGCTGCGTCTCAGAATCCGTGAGGGGCAGCAGAGAGGAGAGAACCTGCTCCAAGGAGCCGGTCGCGGGGCGCACCGCCACGGTGACACCGTCTGGCGCCAGCAGCCCTCCCTGCCAGGCCGCAAAGGCGCGAGCAGCATGCTCCGCATCCGTCTCCAGAAATCCCATCTCTGAAGTAACCGGAGCCCAGCGGTCATCCAGGAGCAGGCCCTTCATGTCCTCGGCCATGGCATGGAACCTTGCCCTTCAGGGCACGATCAAGAGGATGATCTCCGCGTTCGGATCGTTCGATGTGGTGCGCACCTGGTGGCCGGAGCCACGACCCGACGTGGGCGTGTCGTACTCCACGTGGTAGCGGCGGCCCTTATAGTCGAACTGCAAGTCCGGGCGGTTGATTCCGACGCGCTGGCCGTTGCGCTGCGTGAGTTGCTGTTGGTTCACCCGGATGTTCGTTGCGCCCAAGTTATCCAGGTATCGGACGTCCGCTTGGACCTGCGCGTTCTGGCTCGGGCTGGGGCCAATGGGGCGGGTTGTCGCACGTTCCTTGGGCACCTCGGGGCTGACGGCAACATCCTGAGGCAGGCGCGGCCCAGGAGCCACCGGAGGCGTTGGGTTCTTGCCCGTGAGCGCCTGGACCAACCCTGGCGATGGCGGGAGTGAGCCCGGCGCAGGAGCAGGCACTGCTGGCGCTGGGGCGGATGCGGGGGCAGCGGCCCGCGTCACCGGCTGTCCCGGCGCAGGAGCTTGCCCCCCGGGGCCCTCCACCTTCGCCCGTTGCTCTGCCAGCGCCGCCGCGCGCGCCTCGGCCGTGGCGGCGTTGCCCAGCGCCGACTTCATCATCCCCCGTGTCAGCAACAGGTTGACGGTCGCCAGCACCAGGGTGTTCTCCATTTGGAGCTCGCGTGCTCGCTTCTTGAAGGAGTCCGCCAGCGCCTGCCTCAGGCTGAGGGCGCCCGGCCCATTCCCCGGGCCGAGCATTTCCTCGACGGAGCTCCACCTGGGGACGCAATCCGGAAGTTCCACCGCCGCGCACCGCAAGGAGAAGACGTGCCCGGCGACGTAGAAACCCGCTCCCTTGAATTGCCCCTCCAGAATGTCGAAGAGCTTCTTGGCCGGGGCATGCCCTGGCGCTCGGCTGTTCTCGTCAAGCGAGAGCTCGTAGACATGCTCCAGGTGCTTGGGGCGGCGCACCAGGAGCAGATCCGCATGGTCAAGCAAGTCCCCCTCGCCCCCCTCGAGATATTGGTCGAAGGCAAACGGAGGAGGCTCCTCCTCCAGCGGTGGGAGGGGCGCATCCTCGCTACAGGAGAGGGCAAGAGCGGCCAAGGCCGTGGCGAGCAGGAGCGTGCGCAGGGACATGGCCGTTCAGGCTCCCATGCGCACCCTGCCGCCGGAAGCACGCACGAAGGAGGGCGAGACCCGCATCACCCGTCGAGGTAGGGTCCCGCTCGGGTCATCTTTTTTCCGTGCGCGAGGGGAGTCCCACTGCCGCCCAGGAGCGCTGGCGTGAAGCTGTGGCCATTCGTGGTCGTTCTGTGGGGCCTCGTCCTCGCTGGCACCGTCTACCTCTGGCTCCGCGAGCCCGAGCCTGGATCGTCCAAGCGGGCCGGCCGGGAGCTGCCGCGCCTGCCTCTCGATCGAATCGAGGCGCCCTTGCCGCCGCGCTTCGCCGGCCCACTGCCCTCGCGGGTGGAAGGCTTCCATCAGGAGCTCGAGAAGGGCCCGCCGCTGTCCTATGTGCAAGCCCGCTTGCTGGAGGGCGATCGGGAGATGGGGGAGAAGCTCCTCTCCGCGCTCCGTCAGACGGCTGCTTCTGCGCAGAGCCTCGACGAGCTCTGGTCCACCTATGGGGTGGTGCTGGGACTCGGCCGACAAAACCTGATGGGAATCGTCCCCTCCATGCCGCAGGACAACCTGGGATACTCCAGGGGCTTCAAAGATGAGGGCGTGCCATGCGCGTGGCTGAGGGAGCGGCTGGGCGAACCTCACGAGGAGGTCCCGCTCCTCCGCGAGCTGTTCTGGCGAAAGCTGGTGCGCTGCCCAGGGACCGAGACGACAGCCCTCTTCGCCCGGGAGGACGCGCCGCTGGAGAGCGTGCTGCAACACCACTCCGCCTTCGACAAGCCGCGCTTCACCCCCGCGCTGGAGAAGGCGGTGCGCCGCATCCTGGCCCAGAACCGACAGGAGCTGTTCCACAAGGCCTGGTCTTATCTGTCGGCCAGCCAGGAGCCCGTGGCACGTGGGCTCCGCGAGGAACTGGGGCGCCGGGCAGGCGACGAGATGAGGGCCGAGTGGGAACAGGAGGCTGCGAGCAGCGAGCGCTTGCGCTGGGAGGAAGAGAGGCTTCTGTTGAAGTGCCCTCCCGTCCCCACCCGGCCAGAGGGAATCAGCGATCTCATACTCAGCCGATGCCTGGAGCGGTGGGCCGCGAGCAACTGGGCGGCGACTGCTCGCTTTGCCAGCTCAGCCGCCAAGTCCCCTGAGCTTCAGAACGCCGACCCGGAGAGGCTCGCGACACTCAGGAACTTCCCATCCCTCGCGGCGATGAGGGGTTGGGCACGGGAGCGGAGGCTGCTGCCGGAAGCGGCGCCGAACCTGGCCGATGAGCCGGAGAGCTTCCACCTGAGCGCCGTCATGGAGCAGGCCCAGCGTGCCTTCCGCATCGGAATCGCGGATGCGGACTTTCCCCGCCGACACGACGAGCTCCTCGTGACCCTGGCCTGGACGGCGCGACCGGAGCTTTCCGGGGTGGTGTTCGAGCAGCTCCCCCCGAAGAGCCCTGTGCGCCGCCGGGGTGAGGAGCCCTCGAGCGAGGAGTACACGCTGCGAGCCTACGCGGACGGGCAGCGCTTCTCCGTCAAGGCCCAGAACACGTTCTCCGTGCAAGACATTGGCGCGGTGCTCGGGCTGCTCAATCAGGTGCTCGAAGCCAGGGGGAGCCCCCACCGATTCGCGGTGCTGGACACCGACTTCTGGGAGGTCACCGTCGTGTTCGGACCGGAGGCGTCCCTGCGGGAGGCGGACGCACGGGGATTGTGGCGCCTGGGGGAGGGGCGGGAGATCCTCGTTCAAGCCGAGGCACACCTGTGGGAGGGCACCAGGACGAGCAAGCGCGAGATCTCCTTCTGACTGAGCCACAGCCTCTCCTACACCCACACTCACCCTGGGCCAGAACCCCGGTCGCGGGAAATTCCAGCGTCGGTGCTTTCGATCGCCAGGGTTTAGCGGTGTAGACTTGATTTCCTCAACATGGGTGGGTCCACGCTGCCGCTCGCCCCGGACGCCTTCAGCGGCCGGAAGCTGGGCAAATACGAGGTGCTCTGCCGCCTGTCCACGGGCGGGATGGCGGAGATCTTCCTCGCGTCGCAGCGGGGCCTGGCCGGCTTTCGCAAGCTGGTGGTGCTCAAGCAGATCCTCCCGGACATCGCCGGCGAGGAGGAGTTCGTCCAGATGTTCCTGGACGAGGCGAAGGTGACAGCGGCCTTCAACCACCCACACATCGCCCAGGTGTTCGATTTGGACGTGGCCGACGGCGAGCTGTTCCTGGCCATGGAGTTCGTCCCGGGGGCCACGCTGGTGGAGGTGGCCAAGGCGTGCCGCGCGGCCGGCGAGCCCATCCCCGTGGGCTTCAGCCTGGAGGCGGTGCGCGACACGGCGCTGGCGCTGCACTACGCGCACACGTTCACGGATCCGCTCGGCCGGCCCTCGTCCGTCATCCACCGGGACGTGGCCGAGAAGAACATCATGGTGACGTACGAGGGCGTCACCAAGCTGCTGGACTTCGGCATCGCCAAGAGCCTGGCGCGCACGGGCCGCACGCAGGTGGGCATGGTGAAGGGCACCAGCGGCTACATGTCCCCGGAGCAGATCCTCGGCGAGCCGCTGGACTCGCGCAGTGACTTGTTCAGCCTGGGCGTGGTGCTGCACGAGCTGCTCACGGGCCTGCGCCTGTTCCACGCGAAGACGCCCCAGGCGGGCGCGAGCGCGGTGCTGCACGGGCAGATCCCTCCTCCCTCGCGGGTGAACAAGGCCATCCCGCCGGAGCTGGACGTCATCGTGCTCAAGGCGCTGGAGCGCCGGAAGGAGGAGCGGTACGCGACGACGCTGGAGTTCGCGCGGGCCCTGGAGCGCGCGGTGGGCCCCCTCTTCTGGCACCCGGAGCAGAGTGCCGAGCTGATCCGGCGCCACTTCTCCGAGCGGCGCGAGCAGACCCGGCAGCTGCTGGTGGCCGAGCGGGCCACGAGCGGCGAGTCCACCGGCCAGGTGAACGTGGCGCAGTTCCTCAGCCCGACCACCCTGCCCGAGGCCCCCGCGCTGCCGCCGGAGCCGGGCACGGTGCCGAGCCTGCCCAACCTGCCGCAGATCACCCCCCAGCTGCCTCCGACGCCCCGGCCCTCGTATGCGGGGCTGCCCGCGGTGAAGGCTCCCGCGCAAGAGGCCCCGCAGGCGAAGCCGCCCACGCCCCGGCCCTCGTATGCGGGGCTGCCCGCGGTGAAGCCTCCGGCGCCGCCTCCGCGCGAGGAGACACAGGCGAAACCTCCGACACCGCCCCGGGGCGCGCCGCGCCGCTCCGGCACGAGCACCGCGCTGCCGCCGGCGCCTCCCCCCGAGCCCGCGGGTTTCCGCCGGGCGGTGTTCGAGCCGCTGCCCCAGAAGCGCGCGAGCACCACGACCCTGAACGAGGCCCTCCCGCCCGCTCCGCCTCCGCATGAGACCACGGCCCGGACGCAGCCTGGCGACAACCTCGCCTCCGGGCGCTCTCCCGCCTGGGCGGATGAGAACGGCACCCGCGCCGCGCCCCTCGAGGAGCCTGTTCCCGAGACCGGCGAACAGACTGGCTCGGACGCCGAGGAAGGGACGCGCCCCATCCGGATGGATCTTCACACCATGGGGACGATCCCGTGGACCGACGCGCCTCCTGGCTTCCGGAGCCCGCCCGCCGAGGATGAGCACACAACGGATGGCAGGAGCTCGCGCCAGGTAAAGACCTCCCTGATGCGGACGGTCTCGAAGCCCTCCAACGAGCGCATCGCCGCCCCGCCCGCCGGCCATTTCAGCGCGCGCGCTCCCCGCCGCCGTGAGCCCACGCCTCCCCCCATGGAGCTAGAGGAGGAGCTGTCCCAGCCCGACGCGGACGAGGAGTTCTCCCAGCCCCATTCCCAGGAGGAGTTCACCCAGCCGCCCTCCCAGGAGGAGTTCTCCCAGCCCCATTCCCAGGAGGAGTTCTCCCAGCCCGACTTCCAGACGGAGTTCACCACCCGGCCGGTCCGCGCGGCGCGGCTCGACGAGCCGGAGCCTCGCTCGGACACCAACGAGACCTTCGTCCCCGATGTCGAGGACGGGCCCACCATGGTCTCGCTGTCCAGCGTCCCAACCGCCCGGCAGCCCAAGCGGGGCGGGATGATGATGGTGGTGCTGGCCATGGGGGTGTTGCTGCTGGGTGGCCTCGGCGCGGTGATCGCGCTCGGCTTGGATGGCGGCCGCTTGATGGCGCTGGTGTCGCCCCCGCCTCCCCCTGCCGGGGAGCTGGGAAAACTGCAGCCGCTTCCGGGCGCGCCCCCCAAGCTCACGCCCGCGCCTGCGCCCGCACCCGCGCCCACGGTGGCCCCAACCCCTGCCGCGGTCCCCGAGCCTGCACCGCCCTCGACACCGGAGACCTCTCCCGAGGCGGCCTCTCCCGCCACGGCAGCTCCCGCAGCTGGGCCCTCGGGCACCGTAGCCCAAGCGGCGACGCCCGAGAGCGAGGACTCCGACAAGGCCGTGGAGGCCCTGAGTGTCCCGGACGTGGAGCCCACTTCGCCTGCGAAGAAGGCGACCCGGCCTGCCAAGCGCACGCGGCGAGAGCCGGCGAAGGCGGCCACCGGGGATGAGGAGGACTCCTCCGGCGAGGACTCCTCCTCTGCGCCAGCGTCCTCGGGCGGAGGAGTGCTCACGCTGGTCACCGATCCTTACGCCAAGGTGTACCTGGGCCGTCGCTACCTGGGAGACACCCCGCTCTTCAAGATCACCCTCCCCTCGGGCAAGCACTCGCTGAAGCTCGTGGGCGCGGATGGCCGCACCCTCCGACTGCCGGTGGAGATCAAGGCCGGCGAGACCACGGCCCTGAAGCTCAAGCTGGACGAGCTCGCCCGCGAGTAGCCGGCCCGCGGGGCCTGCAATGACTTCCAGGGCCGTGCGTACCCGGGGTGCCCCGAGGCTCCGAGCCTCACCCTTTCCTGGGAGAGCACCGCCATGAAGACCCTTCGAATCGCCCTGGCCGTCCCCACGCTGCTGCTGGCCGCCACCGCCTTTGCCGAGGCTCCCGACACGGGCTCGACGCGCGAGGTCGCCGACTTCAATGGAGTCGAGGTGAGCCAGGGCCTGAAGGCCCAGGTAACGGTAGGCCCCAAGTCCGTGCGCATCTCCGGGGACGAGAAGCGGGTGAGCCAGGTGCTCACCGAGGTGGTGGACGGCAAGCTGGTGGTGCGGATGGAGAAGAAGTCCTGGTTCGGCTCCTCCTCCAGCAAGGGGATCCAGGTCACCATCTCCAACCCCCAGGTGACGAGCGTGGGGGCCAGCGGCGGCGCCAGCGTGGACGCGGAGACCACGGCCACGGAGACCTTCACCGCGGACGCCAGCGGCGGCGCCGAGCTCTCCCTGCACAACCTGGACGCGAAGAAGCTGAAGGTGGATGTCAGCGGCGGCGGTGAGGTGACGCTGAAGGGCCGCGCGGACACGCTCGACCTGGATGCCAGCGGCGGGGCCGCGGTGCATGCCCAGGAGCTGAGCCTCAAGTCGCTGAACGTGGATGCCAGCGGCGGCGTAGTGGTGGAGGCCAACCCCACCGAGCGCCTCAACGCGGACCTGTCCGGCGGTGTCGTCGTCAATGTGGACAGCGCGCCGGCTCAGCGGGAGGTCTCCTCCTCCGGTGGCTCGTCGGTCCACTACCGCAAGAAGTAGCCCGCGGCGGGCGCCTCACGCGTCGAGGTTCAGCGAGGCCTCGTGCAGGCGCTTGCCCTTGCGGTCGAAGATCTTCACCCGCAGCGTGGGCTCCTTCCAGCTCAGCCGGGTGACTGTCACCGGCTGCACAGGACATCGGCTTCCCCCACGCCAGGGGCATTCACCGTTCCCACTTGAGCGGCGCATGTGGGCATTCTACTTGCCTCGCCATGCCTCTCGAGGAGCCCGCATAATGAACCCGGTGGATCCCCCCCGTTTAGAGACGGGGAGCCCTCTCGTCCCCTGGAGTGACCGATGACTGCCCTCGCCGCGAAGTCCCCCTCACTCTGGCAGACCCGGCCACGGCCTCAGGTGACGACCCAGCAGATCACCGCCGCGTGGGATGTCGTCATCGACCGGGCGCCGCAGCCCCAGTCCTCCGTGCTCGCGCCACTGGCGGCCCAGGCCGGCGCGCGCGCCCTCGAGTTCCTCTCGCCCGAGAGCCTCACCGGCGCACAGGGCCGGGACGTGGCGCTGGTGGATCGCGCCTCGGGCCAGTGCGTGGCCTTTGCCAGTGTGCTGAGCGCGGAGGGCTCCGACTTCCAGACGCGGACCGGGCTGTCCTCGAAGGCGCTGGAGCAGGTGGCCTGGCTCACCCGCGTGCATGTCTCGCCGGTCGCGCCCGCGGGCGCCCAGGCCGTGCTGCTGTACGCCGCCCTGCGCCAGGCGCGCAGCTGGGGCCGGAACGTGGCGGCCTTCCTCATGGCGGATGACGACACTCCCACCGCGCGCCGCTACGGCATCTCCCCGCTGCTGAACGTGCCCCGGTTTGACTTGCCCGGCACGGGCGCCTTCCGCGCCAAGGCGCAGCGGTTGGATTTGATGCTCTACCACGCGGCGGAGGAGGCCTCGAAGGCAGGCCAGCCCGTGGAGCCCTCCTTCCTGGTGGGGGAGGTGCACGACACCATCAACCACCTCTTCCTGGACAAGGTGGGGCAGAGCGCCTTCTTCCAGGCGGTGGACGCCGGCACGCTCACGCGCGAGCAGTACGTCTACACGCTCACGCAGCTGCACCAGTTCGTCCGCTACACCACGCGCCTGCTGGGCCGGTGCGTGGGCGCCGCCAATGACACCGAGCTGCGCACCCACTTCATCCACCACCTCAAGGGTGAGGTGAACCACGAGATCATCATCGAGCGGGACTTGCAGCACCTGGGCGAGGACCCCACCTACGTGAAGGAGGTGGCGCAGCCCAACCTGCCGACGCGCGAGTTCATGTGCACGCAGGAGAGCGCCATCGCCTTCTACAATGATCCGGTGCTGATGCTGGCGGCGCCGCTGGCGGCCGAGGGCGTCAGCGGCCACCTGGGCCAGCTCTTCATGGACAAGATCAACGCGCTGGTGGGCTCGTGGGGCGTGAAGGAGCCGCAGAAGGCCACGTACTTCCTGGGCTCGCACATCGAGTTCGACGGTGGGGACGATGGGCACTGGCAGGGCAACCTCACGCTGCTGGCCAAGCACCTGCGCACCGAGCCGCAGCTGCGGCGCTTCCTGGCGCTGTTGCGCGTGAGCGTGGACGCCGTGCTGCGCCAGTGGGACAGCTACGTGAGCGACGTGGAGCTCTGGAGCGCCCGGCCTCAATAGACGAAGTCCTGTCATACGCTAAACTCTTCGGCCTTACCCCCGCACAAGGTTCTTCTCCGGGATGGCCGAGATGTCCGCTGAAGTCGTCGATGTCATCGTGGTGGGGTGCGGTCCCGTGGGGGCGATCGCCGCCAACTACCTGGGGCTCCAGGGGTTGCGCACGCTGGTCATCGAGCGCGACCTCTCCATGTTCAGCATCCCGCGGGCCTTCTCCTGCGATGACGAGGCCCAGCGCAACTTCCAGGCCGCCGGGCTCGAGGGCCCACTGGCCGTGGACCTGTGGCCCTGCAAGAACATGGACTACATCGATGGCGCCAAGCGCGTGCTGGGCACGGTGGCCATGGGCGAGCTGGACTTCGGGCTGAGCCACCCGGCCATCTCCTTCTTCAACCAGCCCCAGCTGGAGGGCGTGCTGCGCAAGGGCCTGGAGCGCTTCCCCCACGCCGAGCTGCGGCTGGGCCATGAGCTGGTGTCCTTCACCCAGGACGCGGACTTCGTCACCACCCAGATCAAGGACCGGAAGACGGGGCGCTCGCGCGAGGTGCGCACCCGCTACCTGCTGGGCTGCGACGGCTCGCACAGCACCGTGCGCGCGCTGATGGGGGTGAAGATGATCGGCACCTCCTACGAGGAGCCGTGGATCGCCATCTCCGGCACCACCACCACCCCCGAGCCGGACTTCACCTACTACGTGTGCGATCCGCAGCGGCCCGGCTTCGTCACCCGGTGCGTCTACAACGAAGTGCGCATGGACTTCCTGCTGCAGGAGAACGAGCGCACCGAGATCATGGAGCGGCAGGAGGTCGTCCATCAGCTCCTGGCGCCCTATGTGGACCCGAAGAAGATCCAGCTCCAGCGCGCCTCCGTGTTCACCTTCCAGGCCAAGGTGGCCGAGCACTGGAGAGACAAGCGCGTGTTCCTGCTCGGGGACGCCGCCCACGTGATGCCGCCATTCGCGGGCCAGGGGCTGTGCTCGGGGATCCGCGACGCGATGAACCTGTCCTGGAAGCTGGCGCTCGTCTCGCGCGGGGCCGCGGGAGAGGCGCTGCTGGACACCTATGAGAGCGAGCGCCACCCGCACGCGGTGGACATGATCAAGACCACCATCGCCCTGGGCAAGGTGCTCCTGGCGCGCAACCGCGTGGTGGCGGCGCTGCGCAACGCCCTGCTCAAGGTGCTGTTCCGGATTCCTCGCACCCGCCGCTTCATGCGCAACTACGAGTTCAAGCCCAAGGCGTTTCTGCACCACGGGCTGCTCGCCGGGGGCCGGCGCCGCAAGGGGAACGTCGCCGAGGGCTCGTACTTCCCCCAGCCGAAGGTGGCCCTCGCGGGCGGGAAGACGGCGCGGCTGGATGATGTGTCCGGCCGGGGCTTCACGGTGCTCACGCTGGCGGACGCGCCGGAGACGGTGCGGCAGTCGGCCGAGGCGCTCGCACGGGAGGTGGGGGGCCTGTGGCTGCGAGTCCTCCCCACCGAGCGGGCCGCGGAGGCGCGCGCAGGGGATGTGGTGGATGTCTCCGGCAAGCTGACGGCCTGGTTCGTCCAGTATCAAGCAGATGCGGCGGTCATCCGTCCTGATCGTTATGTCTACGGGGCCTCGCGCGGCGCCGCGATCGAGCAACTCCGGGAAGAGCTGCGTCGCTTCATCCACCTGCCGGTGGCGTCGCGGACCGAGGAGCCCCTCGCGCGAGCCCTGCTCCCGTCGAGCGCCTGAAGAGGGCTCGCCCGGTGCACCCTCTCATTCCTTCCGCCGTTTCCCGTGCTATTACACAATGCCTGGAGGCCAAGCCTTCCCGTCATGGGGGAGGCCTGGGCCGAAGCGAGGAGCGGAGGAGACAGTGAGTACTGTTTTCAAACTGGAGGTCATCGACCGGGTCATGTTCGCCCGGTACCCCAATCCGCCCTCGAAGCAGGATGTGAGCTCGGTGCTGCAGCTGATGGCGACCCACCGTGAGCGGCTGGGCAAGCCGTTGCTCTACGTGGGGATGATCGACTCGAAGTCGAAGATCCCCAACGCCGAGGAGCGCAACCTGCTGAGCCACCTGCTGTCCGAGGGCCGCAGCTTCTGCGAGGTGGCTCACCTGGTCATCGAGGGCAGTGAGCTGCAGAACAGCCTGCAGCGCGTCATCATCTCCGGAATGATCATCGTCACGCGCACGTACGATGGCTTCCTGTCGGTGCACAAGAACGTGGACTCGGCGGCGCCGGACCTGGCCAAGCGGCTCGGCAAGGATGCCGGCCCCATCATCCGCAAGGCGCGCGAGCTCGGCCTGGCCACCTGAGGCGGAGCGCCCCTACTTCTTCTCGAAGGCGAGCGACGCCGAGTTCATGCAGTAGCGCAGCCCCGTAGGCTCCGGGCCATCCGTGAAGACGTGGCCCAGGTGCCCGCCGCAGCGGGAGCACAGCACCTCCACCCGCGTCATGAAGAAGCTCTTGTCCTCGTGCAGCTCCACCGCCGAGGGGGCGATGGGCTTCCAGAAGCTGGGCCAGCCCGTGCCCGACTCGAACTTGGTGTCGGAGGCAAAGAGCGGCTGGCCGCACGCGGCACAGTGGTACGTGCCCGCCTCGTGGTTGTTCCAGTACTTGCCGCTGAAGGCGCGCTCGGTGCCCTTCTCGCGCAGGATGTGGAACTGCTCGGGCGTGAGCTGCTTCTTCCACTCGGCCTCCGTCTGGGTGAGCTTCTCCGAGGCGCTCGGGGCCTTCTCGGAGGGCTGGGGTGCGCCCGAGGGCTTCTCTCCCGCGCCGGCGGCGATGGCCACGAGGGGAACCACGATCAAGCCTGCCCACCACCACTGTCGTCGTCGGTCCATGGCTGTGGGTACGCGCGAGCGGCGGGGAGGTTACAAGCGCGGAGGCCGCCGCCACAGCTGGCAGGGCCTCCGGCCTTCGCCCCCGCGGCTACTGCGACTTGGGGACGCGGTCCTCGTTCTGGCGAGCCACCATCCACCCCGGGTACTCGGGGGGCAGCGCGGAGCTGGTGTTCAGCGCGGTGAGCTGCTCGGGGGTGAGCTTGAGCGTGGGGGCCTGGAGGTTGTCCTCGAGCTGCTCCGGAGTCTTCGCGCCGATGATGAGCGCCGTCACGTGGGGCTGGTGCAGCAGCCAGGCCAGGGCCACGCGCGCCACGGAGGCGTTGTGCGCCTTGGCGATGCCGTCCATCACGTCGATGACGGTGTAGGCGCGCTCCTTGTCCACGGGCGGGAAGTCGAAGGCGGCGCGCCGGGCGCCCTCGGGGCCCTGGCTGTTGCGGCGGAACTTGCCGCTGAGGAAGCCGCCGGCCAGCGGGCTCCACACCATGAGCCCCAGCTGCTGATCCTTCATCAGGGGGACGAGCTCGCGCTCCAGGTCTCGCCCCGCGACGGAGTAGTAGGCCTGCAGGGACTCGAAGCGGGACAGGCCCCGGTGCTCGCTGATGCCCAGCGCCTTCATGAGCTGCCAGGCCGCGAGGTTGGAGGCGCCCAGGTAGCGGACCTTGCCCTGGCGCACGAGGTCATCCAGCGCGCGCAGCGTCTCGTCCAGCGGCGTCACCAGGTCGAAGCCGTGGATCTGGTACAGGTCGATGTAGTCGGTGCCCAGGCGCCGCAGGCTGGCGTGCACCGAGTCCATGATGTGGCCGCGCGACAGGCCTACCTCGTTGACACCGGGGCCGGTGCGGCCGCGCACCTTGGTGGCCAGGACGACGTCCTTGCGCCGCGCGCCCAGCGCCTTGCCGAGCAGCTGCTCGGAGACACCGTTGGAGTAGACGTCCGCGGTGTCGAAGAAGTTGATGCCCGCGTCCAGGCTGCGGGACACGAGCTTGTCGGCCTCGGCCTGGCCCTGGGTGCCGACCACCTTCCAGAAGCCCTCTCCGCCGAACGTCATCGCCCCGAAGCACAGCTCCGATACGTACAGGCCCGTGCGGCCCAACATCCGATAGTTCACGTGTGTGTCCCCTCGTGTGGAGTGAAGGAGGCGGGGACTTAACGCGTTCGCCGGTGCGCCGCAGCGTTCTTGGGTCTCGGGGAGTCCTGGCGTGTGCACTCACCGCCCGCGCCCCTTTACCTATTGGACCCTTGTGGGGAGCGGGTCCTCCTCGGCACGTTCGAGCTCGCTGAGCAGCCAGTCCCGGTACTCGTAGGTGCTCGTGAGGGCCTCTCCCTCGCCCAGGTTCCTGCTGGAGACTCCGACGAGGGCGGCGCCTCCAGAGCCCTCGCGCAGGCACGGTCCACCGCTGTCGCCCTTGTAGTGGTGGCCTCCCGGCTGCTCGATGCGCATCCGCCCACCGCCGGAGGGCAGCACCTCGGTCACCCGGTTCCTGCTGGAGCGCCGCTCCCCATCATAGCGGCGGCCCAGCTCGTCATAGCCGGTGCCGACGATGACGACGGTCTCGTTGACCTCCACGTCCCTGTCCGCCAGCCGCAGCGGCCGGAACTCTTCCCCGAGCGGCTCCTTCAAGGCGATGACCGCCAGATCCGCGTGGCTGGCCGCCACCTGGCCATGCTCGTCCAGGAGGACCCTCAACTCCGGATGGGGCCTCACCTCGCCCTCGAAGAAGCCCGGGCGCGCGGGCACCTGCTCTTCCACCCTGAGCACGGTGGGCTCGTAGATCGTCGTCCGCACCTCCACGGCCTTGGCGCAGGCGGTGCCATCGATGATGTCCCGGGCGCCTCCGGGCTCGGAGGTGACCTGCCTGCGCGGGCACACGCAATGGCCCGCGGTCAGGATGAGCCGGCGCCCGATGACGGCCCCGCTGCACACCCCTCTGCGCTTGGGACCGAACTCCACCGTGACGAGCACCCCGGACGCGTAGCGATTGGCGGCGTCCACCCGGCCCGCCAGCTCCATCAGGCGTGGGCCTCCCTCTATCTCCGCCTTCGCGGCCGGCACCTCCCCCGAAGGCTCGACGCCCCCAGACCGCTGTTCACTGGGGGCCGGGCCGACGTGCCTCCCCAGCCGCTGCAGCTGCTCCTGGCAGCCGTCACACCCCAGCAACGTGGCCAGGACCAGCGCGGCCGGAGCGAGCCTTGTCCAACCCTTCTTCATGAGCACCCTCGTTGCAACGCGAGCGGCATGCTCCGCCCGCGCTGCCTACCCTACCTCATGGGTGGCCTTGTCAACACCCTCCCCATGAAGTCCACTCGGTGCTTTGCTGGTCGCCCAGGGCACATCCGGCCAGTCACCTCCGAGCGAGGTGAGACTGTCCTCCGGAGTCCTTAGGGCGCCGAGGAGCCTCGCACCGGGCTCTCGTGGTGCCCGTGTCCCGGTCCGCCGAACGTGCCCGGCCAGGGCGCCTCCGCGGGCCTCAGCCCCTCGAGCGGGAAGCGCTGGAAGCGCGCCTGGCTGTACGCAAACGGCGGATCGCACTCTCCGCACGTGTTCGCCCCATCCATCAGCACCAGGCTCCCCGGACCCAACTCGAAGAGCTGCGGCACCGTGCGCGGCGTGTACGCCAGCGTGCACTGGAAGGCCTCCGAGCCATCCCTCGCCCGCACCCCCACCAGCGTCGGCTTCAGCCCATCCGCCGCGAACCCCAGCACCAGCGTCTCCACTCCCTCGCTCCCGCGCGGCAGCGTCTCCGCCAGGCGCAGCTCCTTCGACGCGAAGCTCTGCCCCTCTCCCAGCCGGTACGTCCACGCCGGCTCGAACTCCGGCACCGTGTAGCCCTTCAGCTCGGGAGAGCTCACCACCCCCGCATCCGGATTCACCGAGGTGCCCGGCGGGCTCGGCACCACCACCTGCCGCGTCGCCACCGCTCGCCCCAGCACGGGCAGCGTGCCTGCTTCCGTTCCGTCATCCGTCCGCAGCGCCGTGCTGGCCCGCTCGGGCAGCAGCATCCCGCGCACCAGGCCCAGCTCGCCTCCCGAGATGGACATCATCCGCCGCCACCGCTCCACCCCATCCGACGAGTACGCCATCACCAGCGTGGGCGCTCCCGGCATCAGCGGCGCTCCCGAGTTCACCGTTGGAGAGAACGTCACGTACAGGTCCCCCGCCACGTCCGACACCAGCCCGAACGGGTGCGGGTGGTTGCACTGCTGCAGCAGCGGATCCGTGAGGTGCGCCGCCGACACCAGCCCCCCCTTCGCATCCAACACCACCAGGAAGTACGCCCGGCACAGCGTCGTGTTCTCCTGGCCCACCGGATACGCCTCGAAGAGCGCCGCCAGCCGGTCCGGTGCCATCACCGCCAGCCGCGCCATGAAGAGGACACCGTTCGTCAGCTGCTCCAGGTCCGGCCGCGCCGAGGCCAGCGTGAAGCTCCACCGCGCCACGCCTGTCGTCTTCTCCAGCAGCGACACCTGCCCCTGCCGAGGCAAATCCATGCACAGCAGGCGCTCGTTCCACAGCATGCAGCGCCGAGAGGTCTCCTTCGCCTCCAGGGGCTTCTCCCCCGCTGCGTCCTGCAGCGGCCTCCCGAAGAACCCCGCCAGCGTCACCTTCCCGTCCGGCCAGATCATCATGTCGTGCAGGTCCAGCGCCTGCGCGTCCGCGTCGAACGTCCAGTTGGGCTCCAGCACCGTGGGCGGAGGACGCGAGCACACCGGCCCGTCACACCGGCCCTCGCCCTGGCACGGCGTAGCCGGCGCGCACACGAAGCCGTCTGGCAGATCCTGCACCGTGCAGGCCCCGTCCACGCACACGTCCGCGACGTCGCACCCACGCCGGGCTCCGCAGAAGGTTCCATCCGGCGCCTTCGCCAATCCGCACCCCGCGGCCGGATCGCACACGCCCACCTTGCACACCCCATCCCCCGGGCACGGCGGCGCAGGCACGGACTGACACCCGTCCAACGGGTTGCACACGTCCGTGGTGCACGCATTGCCGTCGTCACACACCCGCTCGCGGCCCTTGCATCGGCCCGCCGTGCAGGTGGCGTCCACCAGGCACGCGTTCCCCGGATCGCACACCGCCCCATCCGGCAACGGCGCCTCCACGCACCTCTCCGCCGCCACGTCGAAGTGGATGCTGTGACACGCCACGGGCGTGGGACACGGGGGGATGGCCACGCCCTCGCCCATCAGCGACAGCGTCACCATGCCGCCTCCCGCGGCCGTGCCCACCAGCGTGGCCGAAGAAGCACCCGCAGCCGTGGGCGCGAACCGCACCCGCAGCTCCACCTCGTCCGAGCCCAGCCGATCCGGCAACCCCTCCACCGTGAAGGGCGCCTCCACCTGCGTCCACGTGATGGTCAACGGCGCCCGGCCGGCGTTGAAGACGCGCACCCGCTCCTCGCGAGTCACCCCCACATACGTGGGTGGAAACACCACCGCCTCCGCCGACAGCCGCAGCCGCCCCTGCACGCTCACCAGCGGCGGATCGTCATGGCAGCCCGCTCCGAGTACCGCTGTCGCGAGGCCCACGAGGAGCGGGACCCACATGGCTCCGGCCGCTGTCTTCGAGCATCCCATCGTGAACCTCGTCTGGAGGCGTATAGTCCTCCCAGCCGCCGCGCGCGAGGGCTCCCCCCCTCGTCCCCCGCCCGCATGTCGGCCAGACACTCCTCGTCCCCCGAGGATTCATGATGGCTCACTTTCCCTGTCTTGGAGTCGCTATGTCCCTGCCCCGCCCGCTCCTCGCGCTCGCCGTGGCCGGTCTCGTCCTCTTCGCGCCCCCGGCCCTCGCGGTGGATGCGCCCCGGCAGATGACCTTCCAGGGCCGCCTGGTGCGCGCGGATGGCTCGCCGGAGACGTTGCCCCAGGATCTGCGCTTCGCCCTCTACGCCACCCCGAGCGGCGGCGCCCCGCTCTGGGAGGAGAGCCACCTGGGCACCTCCATCACCAACGGGTACTACGCCGTGGTGCTCGGCACCTCGACGCCCCTGCCGGCCGCTGTCGTCAACGGACAGGCGCTCTACCTGGGCGTCTCCCTCGTCGGCCAGTCCGAGCTCACCCCGCGCCTGACGGTCGCCTCCATGCCCTACGCCCTGCTCGCCAATGACAGCAACGCTCTCCAGGGCCGCGCCGCCAGCTCCTTCGCCGACGTCACCCACACCCATGCCTCGGTGCCCCTGGCGGATGACAGCAACAAGCTCCAGGGCCAGGCCGCGAGCGCCTTCGCCCTTGCCGGCCACACCCACTTCCTGGCGACCCCCACCGCCAATGGCTTCATGGCCTCCACGGACAAAGCGAAGCTGAACGGCCTGCCCTCCACCTATGGAGCGGGGCTCAACCTCAACGCCCCCACCAGCACCCTCTCCGTGGCCTTCGGCGCCAGCGGCACCGCCACCACCGCCGCGCGCGCTGATCACACCCACCCCTCTCCCACGCTGTCGTGCACCTACCGCACCGCCACCGGCAACATCGACACGGGCCTGAACTCCACGGCGTGGTGCGCCGCCACGGAGGTCCTCATGGGTGGGGGGTGCTCGAACCTGAATGGGACCACCACCGTGCCGGGTGTCACCTTCGGCCCCGCCGGTGTCACCACCGTGGACGGCTCCACCCCGACCACGGGGCCCGGCTACACCTGCCGCCTCCCCAGCCCTCCCGCCGGTACCTCCATCCCCACCGCCTACGCCATCTGCTGCCGCATCCCCTGATCCGCTCCATTTTGGGGCGCACAAAATGCGGGCATTTCTACAGCCCCGCAGGGGATGGCCGCAGCCAAGTGCCTGAAATTGTGGGTCTCGCCCAGGGTATGTTTCTCGCATCGCCCGGGGCCCATGGACCAAGTCAACTCCATCGATGTCGCGGAAGCCCTCCAGCAGCCTCGGGCCTTCACCGTGCTCATCCCCCGGGCCCTGCAGCCCACCGTGAACGCCCTGCCCGCGGAGGTCCGCCAGCGCGTGCTGGCGGAGCTGTTCCGCGTGGCCTCGCTCACCACCCAGGAGCGCGCGGGCCAGGCCCATGGCTACACCTATGCCCTACGGATGGAGGTGGCTGACTGCGCGGTGACCGTGGAGATGGATGATCAGCGCTCGCGGCTGATGCTCACCGGATTGACCTGGCAGCGCCCCACACACCACTGAGGCGCGTGCCTCTCCTCCAGGAACCTGTTCAGAACGCGCCGGGCTGCAGCGTATGCGTGGGGCCGCGGAGCGCCGCTCCGCCGACACCACCGATGCTCGCGGGCCCCTTGCCGCCGGGAGAACCCGCCCCAGGTGCCAGCCCCTGAGCCTCACCGCGCACGGGGCCCTCGCAGTAGCCCCCGCGGCAGCCTTCGAGCCCCTGGCAGGGCTGGCCCACGCCACAGGCCTGCTGCGCGCACGCCCCGCTCCGGCACACCTGGCCCGAGGGGCATGACGTCACCGCCGCGCACGGATCCGTGGAGGACAGGCACGTGCCAGAGCGGCAGACCTCTCCCGTGAGACAGTCGGTGTCCAGGCTGCAGGACAGCGCCAGACACGCACCCTCGCGGCACACCTGCTGCGCCGGGCAGCGCACCGCCGCGCAACCCGAGACGGGGAGGCAGCGGCCGTCCGGGCCACAGCGCTCCGTGGACTCGCAGTTGTAGTCTCCCGTGCACGCCACGCTGCGGCAGGCTCCATCCTCACGGCAGACCGTCCCCTGCGGGCACTTCACCCCAATGCAGGTGTCGAAGACGCACGCGGAGCCGGCGCAGCGCTCCGTGGGGTAGCACGCCGCCGAGCCCTGCGAGCAGGACACCCGCGCGCAGCTGCCTCCCCGGCACCGCTGGTCATCCGGGCAGCTCACGCCCAGGCACGCCACCTCCACGCAGGCCTCGCGGTCGCAGACCTGGCCCGGAGCACAGGCAAGGCCTCGGCAGGAGGTCGCCAGGCACCGGCCCTCCACGCAGGTCTGCGCCGTGGGGCACGCCACCCCGGCGCACAGGTCCGGCGGCACCAGCGGCTCGGTCTTGTCGCACGCGGCCAGCGCGAGCACCCCCATCAACCACAGCGCGATGCGAGGGGAGCTCATGGCAGCCGCTCCGTCCGGTCCGCCGACGGCAGCTTCAGCTCGGCCGGCTGGGTGAGGACGATCCCCGCCACCACCCCCGCGGCCACCGCCAGCCCCACTCCGCCCACCACGAGGGGCCACGTGGGCCTGCTGCGCCTCTCGAGCTGCTCCTGGGGCCGCTCCTCACGCACGGGCTCCTTTGCCGCCACCACCGCGGGCGGTGGCTCCTCCGTGGCATCGAAGCGCAACGGTGCCGCGGCGCTGCCCTTCTCGAAGAGGACGCCATTGGCCGAGTCCCGCGCCTCCGCGTAGGTCTCCACCGCGCGCACCGCCACCGCGGGCACCAGCACCGGCCCCAACACGGGGCCCTCCGTCTCCTTGAACTTGGGCTCGCCGGGCTGCCGCACGAAGACGACCACCTTCGTCACCAGCGCCGGCACCGGCTCCAGCACCGCCTCCACCTGCCCATCCTGGCGGCGGGCCACCTTCAGCTCGGCGCGAGGCTTGCCCCGCATCTTCTTGCGCGCCGCGTTGAAGGGCTTGCGGATCTTCGGCCCGAGCGCGCCGCTCACCGACGCGTCCGGATCCAGGGTCAGCAGCTCCTCGAAGCGGGCCTGGGCCTGCTTGGCCTGACCCATGAAGGCCTCGGACAGCGCCAGGCCCTTGTACGCGCGGAGGCGCTCCTCGCGGGTGCCCGGCTCGCGCAGGGAGTCCTGGAAGGCAGCCGCGGCCGCGTCGAACTCCAGCGCGTCGAAGAGGCGCTCGGCCCGCACGAGGGCCCGCTCCTCGCCAGCAGCAGAGGCAGAGACCGCACCGAGAACGACCAGGATCACCAGGAGCGCACGCACCAGGCGCCCACTCTACCCCCGGCCCCGCCGCTGGCGACCGATTCTCTCCCGGTTCCTGGCCCGGCCCGCGGACCCCGCCCCGTGCCAGTCTCGGCCTCGTTTCCCCAGCCCGACTACTGCTTTGATAAGAGTGTAAGTAGAGAGGATCTAAGTGGTAGTGACAGTCGTCCGCTCAGAGTTGGGGGAAAGTCTGTAAGCGATGGAGATCCCTCACGAAATCGCCTCTCTCTACATGTGGACAAGTTGGCGTTTTCCCCCAGGCTCCCACAGCCCCCGGATCAGGAGGCGGTTTGCCCACAGGGAACGATCTGTCATCCACAAGACTCCCACAGCTATCCTCCGGCCCCATCTCCGCTCCGGGAACAGGGGCGCGCAGCAGGTCCTCTAATCCATGAGTTCTGACTTTCACCGGGGCGAGCGGATCGGCAAGTACCAGATCATCACCCAGCTCTCCGTGGGGGGGATGGCCGAGCTGTTCCTCGGCTTCACCGCGGGGCCGGGGGGCTTCCGCAAGTACGTGGCCATCAAGCGCATCCTCCCGGACGTGCGCAGCAATGAAGCCTTCGAGCGCATGTTCCTGGACGAGGCGCGCATCACCGCCGTCTTCAACCACCCGAACATCGCGCAGGTGTACGAGCTGGGCCGGGAGGAGGACGGGCTGTTCCTGGCCATGGAGTTCATCGCCGGGCAGAACCTGGATCAGCTCACCGCCGCGTACGTCCGCCGCAGGGAGCCCATCCCTCTGGGGCTGAGCGTGGCGGTGATGCGGGACGTATGCCTGGCCTTGCACTACGCGCACACCTTCACGGATCCCTCGGGCCGGCCCAGCCCCATCATCCACCGGGACGTCGCCCAGAAGAACGTGATGGTGACGTACGACGGGGTGGTGAAGCTGCTGGACTTCGGCATCGCCAAGGCCCGCAACAGCCTGGAGCGCACGCGCGCCGGCATGGTGAAGGGGACGGCGGGCTATATGTCTCCGGAGCAGGTGCGAGGCCAGCCGCTCGACGGACGGAGCGATGTGTTCTCCGCGGGCGTGGTGCTCTGGGAGCTCATCACGGGAGGGCGGCTCTTCGCGGCCAAGACGGAGCGCGAGGAGATGGCCAGCATCGTCCAGGCCCCCATTCCGCCGCCGCGTCACCCCTCGGAGACGGTGTCCGAGAGCCTCTCGGAGGTCATCCTCAAGGCGCTCGAGCGGGATCCGAAGAACCGGATCCCCAGTGCCAAGGAGCTGGCGAGGGCGCTGGAGCAGGCCATGGGGCCCGCGCTGTTCGATGGGGACCAGCGCGCCGCGGTGATGCGGGAGCTGTTCGAGAAGAAGATGGCCACCACCCGGGCGCTGCTGGAGAGCGCGGATGCGTCGGCGGGCACCGACGCGGGAGAGCCGGAGCCCGCGCCCCAGGCGGAGCCTCCTCCGAAGGCAGAGCCCGCGCCGAAGGTGGAACCTCCGCCCAAGGCAGAGCCCGCCCGGAAGGCGGCGCCGGCCCAGAAGAAGGCTCCGCCGCAGCCCGCCCTCGCTCGGGGTGGAGGTGCCGGGCCCGCCGAGGAGGAGTCCCCCCGCGCCACTCCGGACACGGCGGTCGATGCAGAGGCGCTGCCCGCCGGCACCCGGGTGCCTCCGCCGACGAAGAAGGACCCTGCCCCTTCCAGCGACAACAAGACGTTGAACACCGCGCTGTGGATGGCGGTGTTGGTGTGCATCGTGCTGGGCGGCAGCTACCTGGTGATGACGCTGAAGCGGTCGCTGGATGCGGGGGTGAAGCCCGAGCCCACCCTGCAGACGTACCAGGACCCGCGGCTCAAGATGTTCCCCGAGCCCGGGCAGCCCGTGGGCCAGGCCACCGATGGCGGCGTCCCGGCAAGCGCCACGGCCGCGGCGGACCCGAAGGAGAAGGAGAAGGACGACGACAAGCCCTCGAAGTCTCCGCGGGGACCGCAGGGGAAGATGACGCTCATCATCAACCCGGAGGCGGAGGTGTTCCTCGGCAAGCGCTCGCTGGGGAAGACGCCGCTGTTCAACACCCAACTGCCCGCGGGGACGCACCTGCTGCGCATCGTGGGGCCGGACCGGAAGCAGCGGATGCTGTCCGTGCCCATCGAGGCCGGGAAGACGGCCATGCACCGCTTCTCCCTCAAGGATATACCGGAGGCTCGCTGACGGCTCCTGGTCTAGCCTGGGGCCCTGGAAACCCCTGCGTGCCCCCGTGACCCTGGGGCTCCCACTTCGGACACTGGCACCCGCGATGGCTCCGCTGACCCTCGGCTTCTTGATGGACCCCCTCGAGACCGTGCGAGTCGATCACGACTCCACGTTCGCGATGATGCTGGAGGCGCATCAGCGCGGGCACACGGTGCGCTACTTCGAGCAGGGCTGGCTGCGCTACTCCGGCACGCGCGCCGAGGCCCACATGCGCACTGTCGCCGTGCGCCGCGAGGTGGGCCGCCACTTTGACATCCTGGAGGCGTCGGTGCGGCCGATCTCCAGCCTGGACGTCCTCTTCCTGCGCAAGGATCCGCCGGTGGACGTGGACTTCCTGCACGCCACGCAGCTGGTGGAGCTGTGCGCCGGGCGGCCTCCGGTCTTCATCAACAGCCCACGGGGGATCCGGGATGCCAACGAGAAGCTCTTCACCCTGAACTTCCCGGACCTGATGCCGGAGACGTGCGTCACTCGGGACAGGGACGTGCTGATCGACTTCATCCGCCAGCATCCGGGCGGCACCATCCTCAAGCCCATCGACGGCTTTGGGGGCAAGGGCATCATCTTCGTGGGCCCGGAGGACCGGAACATGCGGTCGCTCCTGGAGCTGCTCACCAGCAACAGCCGCGAGTCCATCATCGCCCAGGCCTATGTGCCGCAGAGCCGTCAGGGGGACAAGCGCATCATCCTCGTGAACGGTGAGCCCCTGGGCGCGGTGCTGCGCGTGCCCTCGGATGACGACCACCGGGGCAACATGGCCGCGGGCGGCAAGCCGGTGAAGACGGCGCTGACGGAGCGGGAGAAGCACATCTGCGCCCGGTTGAAGCCGCGGCTGCTGGAGCACGGGCTGCTGCTGGTGGGCATCGACACGCTCGGCGACTTCCTCACCGAGGTGAACGTGACGAGCCCCACGGGCCTGGCGGAGATCGATGTGCTGGACGAAATCTCCGTCGAGGCGCACGTCATCGATCTGGCGGAGCGCCTGGCCGCCAGGCGGTGAGCGCTCCGGACACGACGGACGAGACGCTCGACTCCATCGGCACGTCGGGCGTGAAGGTGTTGCAGCGCCGGGGCGGCTACCGCTTCACCCTGGATGCCGTGCTGCTCGCGGCGTTCGCTGCCTCCGAGCACCCGGGAGCGGGTCCGGTGTTGGAGCTTGGCGCGGGCAGCGGGGTGGTGTCCTTCCTGCTCGCCCGGCAGTTCGGCCGGGGACCCATCGATGCGCTGGAGCTGCAGCCCGCGGTGTACGCGAGGTTGGTCCGGGGCGTGGCGCTCAACGAGCTCGAGGGCCGGGTGAGGCCGCTGCTCGGAGATCTGCGTGAGGCGCGGACGCTGCTCTCGCCCGGGGCCCATGCGCTCGTCGTCTCGAATCCTCCCTTCCGGCCTGGCGGCGCCGGGGTGCGCAGCCCGGACGAGGAGCGCGCCCTGTCCAAGCAGGAGCTGGCGTGTGACGCGGCCGCGGTGGTGGCGGCGGCGCGGCATGCGCTGGCGCCCGGGGGCGGCGTGAGCCTGGTGTACCCGGCGGCGCGGCTGACGGAGGTGCTCGGCTTGCTCACGGCGGCGCGGCTGTTCCCGCGTGCGCTGCGGCTCGTCCACTCGAGGGTGGGCTCACCCGCGACGCGCTTCCTCGTGCACGCGCTGAGGGACAGTGATCGCGGGCTGGAGGTGCGCCCACCGCTCATCGTCCACGGTGAAGGCCCGGGAGGGTACGCACCCGAGGTCGCCGCGCTGATGGATCCTCCCCGCTCCGAGCGTGACACCCCGTCCGGGTGAAGACGGACCCAGGCTTCCCGATGGAATCAGAATGCCGAGGTGTCTGGTTTTAAGACTTTTGCGGAGTTACAATTTTCGACGTCACGCCCTGACCAATGAATGCCATGGATCTCTTCGAAGACGAGGACTCGACGGTCAAGAAGCGGGGCGAGCACATCCTCGTCGTCGATGACGAGCCGGACGTGCGCGAGGGCCTGGGCAAGCTCCTCGAGATGGAGGGCTACGACGTCACCACGGCCGAGAATGGCCTCGTGGCGATCGAGCGGGCGAAGGTGCGGCGCTTTGACCTGGTGATCACGGATCTGAGGATGCCGGGGCTGGGCGGCGTCGAGACCCTGAAAGGGCTGAAGCAGCTCCATCCCGGGATGCCGGTGATCGTCGTCACGGCCTACGCCTCGGATGAGACGACGGCCCGCTGCAAGCGTGAGGGTGCCTACGGCTATGTCATGAAGCCGTTCGACCTGGACAAGCTGCTGCGCGTCATCGAAGAGGCGGTTCCCACGGGGAAGACTCCGCTCCAGAGCTGACCTGGAGCGCCGAAGGCAGCTTGGCTGGGTGGTGGCCGGCCGCCTGGGGGCCCTCGCAGGTTTCTCTCGGGCGCGTGGGGAGACCCGTAATATGCCGGCGCCATGCCCTCGTCCGTCCTCCTGCTGCTGGCGCTCTCCGCCTTGCCGGGTTCCCCCGCTGAGCGCGAGCCCGCGAGTCCCTCTCAGAGTGCTCCCGCTTCGGAACCCTCCGCCACCCCGGCCGCTGTCCCCACGGATCCCGCGACTGCCGCCGCGGAGGCGCAGTTCGCTCGCGGCGTGGAGGCCCTGAAGGCCCAGGACGCAAAGACGGCCATCGCCGCGCTCTCCGCCTGTGTGGAGGCCTCGCCCGCGCGGGTGGACTGCCGGTGGGAGCTGGGCTGGGCGTACTCGCTGGAGAACCAGTGGGCGGAGGCGCTCGCGCAGTGGACGGAGGTCCAGAAGCTGAAGCCGGATCAGCCGGAGCTGGAGAGCGCGCTCACGCAGGCCCGGGCGCAGGCCGCGCTCCAGGAGCGGCTCGCCAAGCCCCCCGAGCGCTCCGAGCGCCCGGCCCCGCCCGAGAATGCCAGGGTGCGCATCCGCGCCACGGGGGACGTGATGCTCGGCACCACCGTGCCCGAGGGCCACCTGCCCCCCGAGGGCCCCGAGGGAGTCCTCGCCGCCGTGCGCCCGCTCCTGGAGGACGCGGACCTCACCTTCGTCAACCTCGAGGGCCCGCTGTGCGACGACGGGGTGACGACGAAGTGCCGCTCGCCCAAGGGCTGCTACGCGTTCCGCTCGCCCACCGCCTATGGCCAGGCGCTCAAGGACGCGGGGGTGGATGTGGCCTCCACGGCGAACAACCACTCGGGCGACTTCGGCGAGGAGTGCCGGCGGCAGACGGAGGCCACGCTCGACAACCTCGGCATCGCCTGGAGCGGCCCGCCGGGCAGCGTGGCCACGCTGGAGCGCAACGGGCTGCGCATTGGCCTCATTGCCTTCCACACCTCGGCCTCGTGCAACCACCTCAACAACCTGCCCACCGCCAAGGGGCTGGTGCGCTCGGCGGCGGCCACGCATGATCTCGTCATCGTCTCCTTCCACGGTGGCGCCGAGGGCCCCAAGGCCGTGCGCGTGCCGCCCGGCAAGGAGAAGTTCATGGGCGAGGACCGCGGAGACCTGCGCGCCTTCACGCACGCCATGGTGGATGCGGGCGCGCACCTCGTCATGGGCCATGGCCCCCACGTGGCGCGGGCGATGGAGTTCTACAAGGGCCGGCTCATCGCCTACTCGATGGGCAACTTCGCCACCTACGGGCGCTTCACGGTGACGGGGCTCCAGGGGCTGGGCATGGTGCTCGAGGTGGAGCTGGACCGTCAGGGACGCTTCCTCTCCGGCCGCATCCTCCCCACGCGCCAGCACGGCGAGGGCATCCCCGCCCCGGATCCGGAGGGCGGCGTCACCTCGCTGGTGCGCAAGCTGACGGCCCAGGACTTCCCGCGGAGCGGGGCGCAGCTCTCCGACGAGGGTGTCATCTCTCCTCGGGGCAGTCCGTCCATGTCCTCTCAACGGGGCACGCCTTAGCGCGGGCCCTCGCTCCACTGTTGGAAGTGGAAACAGGGATTCATTGGTGCCCAAAGAGTGGGAACGAAGCCCACCGAGCGCGTGTCCGAGGCTTGCGTTACAAGGAAGATTGCCGTGCCCGCACTTCGCCTCCAGCGCTTCTCCTCGTTCCGGGCCTTTGAACACCCCGGCTACCTTCCGGTCTGGGCTGGCTCGCTGGTGTCGAACATCGGCACCTGGATGGAGACGCTGGCGCTGGGCGTGTACGTCACCGAGGTGACGGGGAAGGCCGAGTGGACGGGCGGTGTGGCGGCGCTCTCGTATCTGCCGGGGCTCTTCCTGTCACCGCTGGGCGGAGCGCTGGCGGACCGGTTCGATCGGCGGACCTACCTGGCGGTGGGGGCGGTGGGGCAGATGCTGCTGGCCGGCGTGCTCACGGTGCTGGCCTTTACCCATCAGCTGAGTGTGCCGCTGGTGGCGATCGCCGCCTTCCTCAACGGCTCCATCAGCCTTCTGTCGGGTCCCGCCTTCTCCGCGCTGCTCGCGGAGCTCGTCCCGGCGAAGGACATGCACAGCGCGCTCAGCCTCAGCTCGGCCCAGTTCAACCTGGGGCGCGTCATCGGCCCGCTGCTGGCGACGCTGGTGCTGGCCGCGGGTGGGATTGCCTGGGCGCTGCTCATCAACACGCTGTCCTTCGTGGCGGTGCTGGCCGCGCTGTCGAGGCTGCGCCCGGCCCAGCGCCCCGGCCCCGTGGTCCTCAAGGGCCTGTGGAAGGTGCTGTGGGCGGACATCGTCCGCGGGGTGGATGTGGCGCGCAAGGACGCGGGCATCCGCCTGGTCATCTCGAGCACGCTGGTGATCGCGGTGCTGGTGGCGCCCTTCATCGGCCTGGTGCCGGTGTTCGCGATCCGGGTGTTCCACCAGGGGGCCTCGGCGACCTCGCTGCTCGTCACCTCGCAGGGTGCGGGGGCGGTGGTGGCGGCGGTGGCCGGGGGGGTGCTGGTCGACGCCTTCGGGCGCAAGCGCGTGCTGGAGGGGGTGATGCTCCTCCTGGGGCTGGTGGCGGCGCTGTACTGGCTGGCGCCCACGCTGGTGCTGGCCGCGGTGGGCATCTTCTTCCTGGGCGCCAGCTACATGACGTGCCTGACGGCCATCCACACGGTCTGCCAGACGCGGGCGCCTCAGGAGCTCCGGGCGCGCATCAGCAGCCTCTACGGCATGGTGCTCAACGGTGGGTATGCGCTGGGCGTGTGGCTGCAGGGCGCGCTGGCGGACCGGGTGGGCGTGCGCTTCGTGACCGCGTCCTCCGCCGTGTTCTTCCTGGCGCTGGTGGTGTCCCTGCGCCTGCTGCGCCCGCGCAGCTTCGACGCCACGGAGGCGTGAGCGGAGCCCGCCAGGCCTCTCACCATGCGGACGGGCAGGGACGCTCTTGCTCGCGGGAAGCTTGGTGCGCGGCGGGGGCATCCCGAGCTTGAGCCTCGAGACGCGCGGGCCCACCGCGCGCGGAACGAGGAGCCCCACCATGAGCAGCCGGAAGTATGACCCTCTCAAGGGCGGCAAGGAGGCCTCCCACAAGCCCCCCTTCGCCAAGGACCGGGTCGAGCGCGGCCTGGAGGCGGATGACACCAAGCCGCTCTATGCGGACCAGTCTAAGCACGACACCCGCGAGCTGAAGTTCGCCTTCGACAGCGATGGTCCGGTGGGCGGCGACGTGCCGGACATCCGCAGCCCCATCGACGAGGCGGACGAGCTCGAGCGCGAGCAGCGCGGCCGCGACGAGGCCGAGAAGAAGCAGAGCTAGCCCGCCCGGCGAGGCAGCAGGCTGAAACGCAGAGCGCCGGAGCCCCTGAGGACTCCGGCGCTCGGGACTGCTCGTGCGCGAGGGGCTACTTCTTCCCGGCTGCGCCCGGGGCCGGCACCCCCGCTCCCGCCACATCCATCGGCGTGAGCTTGCCCAGGTTCAGCGGCCCCACCTGCTGATGGATGATGTCCGGATCCCCGACGAGGATGATCTGCATCGCCCCCGGGTTCATGTACGCCTCGGCCACGCGCTGCACCTCGGCCGGCGTGGCCTTCTCCAGCCCCTCGACCTGCTTGCGGAACTCATCCATCGGCCGGCGCTTGAGGAAGAGCGAGGCGGCGCTCATGCCCACACCCTCTACCGTCTCGAAGATGCCGGGGTACGAGCGGATGAGCCCCTCGCGGGCGGCCTCCAGCTCCTTGGAGGTGATGGGCCGCGTCTTGATGTCGGCCAGCTCGCGGACGAACTCGGTGAGCGCGGGGCCGGTGACATCGGCGCGCACCTGGGAGTAGGCGGTCAGCGGCCCCACGCCCAGCCGCGCGTCGGAGCTGGCACCCGCGCCGTAGGTGTAGCCCTTGGCCTCGCGCAGGTTCATGTTCAGCCGGCTGCCGAAGAAGCCGCCGAACACCGTGGTGGCCAGGTCCAGGGGGTACTCGTCCGGGTGACCCACGGCGATGCCGGGGCGGCCCACCAGGATGAAGGTCTGCTCCAGGCCGGGCTTGTAGACCACGCGCAGCGCGTCTCGCGGCGGCGCGGGAGGAGCGGCAGGGGCCGGCGCCGACACACCCTCGCCCTTCCAGTCTCCGAAGTACTTCTTCGCCCAGTCCACGGCCTGCTGCTTCGTGACATCACCGACCACCACGAGCGCCGCGGCCTTGGGGCCCACGTTCTTCTGGTAGAAGCGCTTCACGTCCTGCAGGGTGAGCTTCTCCACCGAGGCGGGCACGCCCGAGCCCGGGTGCCCGTATGGGTGGGCCGAGCCGAACACGGCCTCCAGGTACGCCTGCTGCCCCAGGAAGAACGGGGTGCCCAGCCGCCGCACCAGATCCGCCAGCTGCTGCTTCTTGCGCCGGTCGAAGTCCTTCTGCGCGAAGGTGGGCTTGCGCGCCACGTCCGACAGCAGCGCGAGCGCCTTGTCCGCGTTGCGCGCCAGCACGCGCACGCCCACGGTGGCCCCATCCGGCTCCACCCGCATGGAGGGCGACACGCCGAGGTCCGCGAAGGCGTTGTCCAGGGCGATGGTGTCCTTTCCGCCCGCGCCCTCCAGCAGCATCTTGTAGGTGAGATCCGCCAGGCCGCCCTGCCCCGCCGGATCCTGCGAGGTGCCGTTGGCGAAGGACACGCCGACGAAGACGAGCGGGAGCTCGCGGCGCGTGTTCACAATCACGGTCAGGCCGTTGTCGAGCTTCGTCTCCTCGAAGGTGGGCAGCACCAGCTCGGGCGACTTGCCCGGGGTCGGCATGTTCGCGCGGAAGGCCTCGGCATCCGCCTTGGGGGCCTGGGCCTGGGGAGCGGGAGCGGACTCCGGCGTCGGCTCGGGCTGGGGAGTGGTGGCGCACGCGGCCAGCGCGAGGACGGAGAGAGCGAGGAAGAGGCGGCGCATCACTTGTTCTCCTTCGGGGCGGCGGGGGCCTGCGGCGACGGCACGGCGTGCAGCACGACGCGCGCGTCCGGGCGCAGCTGCTCGTTGGCGTAGCGCTTCACGTCCTCCTGCGACACGGCCTGGTAGCGCGCCAGGTCCTGCGCCAGGTAGCTCGGCTCGCCGATGAACTGGTTGTAGTTCTGCAGCACGTCCGCCTTGCCGCCGAAGCCACCCACGGACTCCAGCCCGGACAGCATCCGCGTGTCATAGCGGGTGCGGGCGCGGTTGAGCTCCTCGGGGGTGATGCCGCTCTTGCGGATCTCCTCCAGCACCGCATCCACCTCCTTCTTCAGCGTGTCGGTGGAGACGCCGGGCCGGGCCACCACCTCGATGGTGAAGACGGACTGGGCGCCGATGCTCTGCTGCGTGGCGTCCACGCTCTGGGCGATCTGCTTCTCCAGCACCAGGCGCCGGTAGAGGCGGCTGGCCTTGCCGGTGGCCAGCACCGTGGCGAGCATGTCCGCGGTGGCATCGCCCTCGGTGAGGTACTCCGGGCTGTGCCAGGCCAGCGTGAGCATGGGCAGCGTGGCGATCTTCTCGTCGTGGCGGATGACCGTCTCCCCCGAGAGCTTCACCGGGGCCACCTGGGGCCGCTCCGGCTTGGCGCCGCTGGGCAGGCTGCCGAAGTACTTCTCCACCAGGGCCTTCGTCTTCGCCACGTCGAAGTCCCCCACGATGGTGAGCGTGGCGTTGGCGGGCGCGTACCACTTGCGGAAGAACGTCTTCACGTCCTCCGCGGTGGCCGCGTTCAGGTCCTCCATCGAGCCGATGACATCCCCGTGGTACGGGTGGGGCAGCGGGAACAGGGCGTGCCACAGCTTCTCGCGGGCCACGCCGTAGGGGGCGGCCTCGGTGCCCTGGCGGCGCTCGTTCTTCACCACCTCCTTCTGCGTCTGCAGCTTCTCCTCGGTGAGCGTGTCCAGCAGGAAGCCCATCCGGTCGCTCTCCAGCCAGAGGGCGGTCTCCAGGTGGTTGCTGGGCACCGTCTCGAAGTAGTTGGTGCGGTCGAAGTTGGTGGTGCCGTTGAGGTCCGTGGCGCCCAGCTGCTCCAGCATGGAGATGTGGACGTCATCCGCCACGTTCTTCGAGCCCTGGAACATCATGTGCTCGAAGAGGTGCGCGAAGCCGGTGCGGCCGGCGGTCTCGTGGTAGGCGCCCACGTGGTACCAGAGGTTCACCGCCACGATGGGCAGCTTCCGGTCCACCGAGAGGATCACCTCCAGGCCGTTCTTGAGCTTGTACTTCTCATAGGGGATGGCGAGCGACTCGCGGCCCGGCTCCAGAGGCTTCGCCTCCTGGGCGAGCGCTGGCAGGCCGAGCGCGAGGATGACGGCAGCGACGAGGGCTTTCATGAGCGGCGTAAGCCTCCTTGGACTGGGCCGTGCGCTTAGCACGTGCCCACCTCTGGGTGGGGGAGGAAGTGTGCGACACTGGAACGCGTGTCGACTGTCGACATTCCCCTCGGGCACCCGCCGGCCCGCTGTGCCACGCACCCGGAAGTGGAGGCGAGTGGCACCTGCGCCCGCTGCGGCACGTTCTTCTGTGCTGGCTGCGTGCAGGAGGTGTTCGGCAAGGCCTGGTGCTCCCCGTGCGCGGCTCGCCCGGAGGTGCACTACCTGGAGGACTTCCGTCTCAAGCTGTGGGGGCGGAGGGATGGCTTTGCGTGGGCGGGCCTGGTGGCCGGCCTCGCCTTCGGGGTGGCGGCGATCCACGGACTCTGGGAGCGCTCACCCGCGCTGCCGGTGCTGGCCTTCGTGGCCTGCTCGGCGGTGGGCGTCTGCTTCTTCCTGGGCCTGAGGTGGGCGCGCGAGGCGCTCATCGGCGTGCCGCTGCTCTTCGCCCTCCTCTGCAGGCTGGGGGGGTTCGGCGGGCTCGCCTTCTTCTTCGGGGTCATCGCCGTGAGCGCCCTGGTTGTGTACTTCGACACGCGCAACCAGCTCTTCTTCCGGCGCCCGGTCTCCCCTGAGCGCCTCGAGCGGCTGTGGCAGCTGCTGGAGAACAACCCGATGGCGCGCAGGGCGTTGAGCCTGGGCGCCGGCGCGCTCGTCCTGCCGGTGCTCGCCCCGCTGGCGGTCCTCTGCGGTGTGGTCGGGCTGCGGCGGGTGGATCCAGACGCCGTGCCCCCCATCGGGCGCAAGGCAGAGGCCGTGGGTGGCATCGTGCTGGGCGTGGGGGTGATGGGGGTGTGGGGCGTGCTGCTGTGGCCCTACGTCAGCGGGATGATCGGCTTCTCCGTGGGGAGGTGAGCGCCACGGCCCGCGCCCAAAAAACAGCAGCCGTGACGCTCCCCGGGGGTTGAAGGAGCATCACGGCTGCCGGAAACCATGGGTGAATCCAGGTACGGGTGTCGGGGTCCCTTACCTGGAGGCGAAGCACCCACAGCTGACTGCAATCAGTCCTCCTGCTTGCGCAGGTCACCGCTGGTCTGGATGACCCCGCGACCTCGAAGCCGGCCACAGCCTCCAAAAAGTAGGAGAAGGGCACAGGAATACCTCCGAGGTAGTTCTGTCCTGGATCCAAGAGGTTGTGCAGCACGCGTTGGGTAGGAGACGCCGCGGCGGGGCGAGGAGCGGCGGGTCGGCGGGTGTCGATATCCTTGTCGATATCCTGTGGAGAACTTCCAGTCCTGGAGGAGCCCATGAGCCTGGTTCGAGCTGCTGTCGCGGCGGTGGTGCTGCTGTCCACGTCCTCCCTGGCGGAGTCGCCTCGGGAGTCCAAGCGCATCACCCTGGATGTGGTGCGCGCGGACATCCATGACGTGCTGCGTCTGCTGGCGGAGAAGGGGGGGCTGAACGTGGTGGTGTCCGACGCGGTGCAGGGCAAGGTGACGCTGAGGCTGCGCGACGTGCCGTGGCGGCAGGCGCTCGACACGGTGCTCGCCTCACACGGGCTGGGCCAGGAGCTGCGCGGCAATGTGCTGCGCGTGGCGCCGATGAAGCAGCTGACCGAGGAGGCCGAGGCCCGCGCCAAGCTGAAGCAGGCGCGCGAGGACGTGGCCCCGCTGCACACGTACTTCATCCCGGTGAGCTACGCGCGGGCTTCGGAGCTGCTGCCGCAGGTGCAGGCGCAGCTGTCGCCGCGCGGGAGGGCCAGCGTGGATGCGCGCACCAACACGATCATCGTGACGGACGTGGGGCCGGTGACGCTGCCGTAGGGCCGGTTCGCTGCACGCCTCACGCAGGGAGCGCTCGCCGGTGGCCTGATGAGGGGCAGCCGGACAGGCAGGGCTGTGGGTGCCGTCCGCTGGCCTGGGTTGCCTTCGGGGCTGCAGAGCCCTCCTCCCTCTGTGGAGGTGCGGAGTCCGGATGCGGGCTTGGCCTCTGGGCAGGTGCCCCGGGCACCGGACGGCAGTGAGGTCCTCGCTCGGGTGCCTCTGGGTGTGGCGGTGGCCACGCTCAGAGGAGGGGTGTGACCACGAGGAGGACAATCATGGCAACGCAACGGGAAGAGAACATCCAGGGTAGCGAGCAGGGGGGAGAGCGCCGGCGCGTAACACCGGAGATGCGTGCGCAGCGAAGCGAGTCACGGGCGGCGCAGACATATGCCTTCTTCCTGAGGGACATGGAGGCGAAAGGGCTGGATCGGAAGCTGGCGGAGCAGGCGATCCAGTCGGTGCTCTGTGTGATGGAGCAGCGGTTGATGAGCGAGGAGGTGGCGGACATGGAGGCGCAGCTGCCCAGGAAGGTGGTGGGGCTGTTGCAGCGCTGCTCAAAGCACCAGGACAAGCCCTACCGGAAGTTCGGGCGGACCGAGTTCCTGGGCATGGTGGCCGAGGACCTGGGCGTGGACCTGAAGGAGGCGGAGCGCATCACGTGCGCGGTGCTGTCGACGGTGCGTGAGCACATCAGCGAGGGCGAGGCCATGGACGTGCTGGGCCAGCTGCCGCAGGAGCTGCGGACGCTCTGGGAGTGGACGGGCACGAGCACGCTGCCGAGCCGGCTGCGCGGAATGAGGAAGGCCTCGGGCAGGCACGTCGAGGAGGTGATGACGCGGGACGTGGAGGTGGTGAGCCCCGAGGACACGCTGAGGGACGTGGCGGAGAAGATGCGGACGCTCAACGTGGGTCCGCTTCCGGTGTGCGATGGGCAGAAGCTGCAGGGGATCATCACGGACCGGGACATCGTGGTGCGAGCGGTCTCGCAGGGGATGGATCCCAACAGCACGCCCGTGTCGCAGGTGATGACGGACGAGGTGGAGTACATCTTCGCCGACGAGGGCATCGAGGTGGCGGCGCACCGGATGCGCGAGGAGCAGATCCGCCGCATCCTGGTGGTGGATCGGGACAAGAAGCTGGTCGGCATCCTGTCGCTGGGTGACATCTCCCAGGCGGCGGGCGAGCAGGAGGCGGGCCGGACGCTGGAGGCCATCTCCGAGCCCTCCCAGCCGATGGCGCACTGAAGGTTGGCGCTTGGAGCCCGGCTACGAAGGACTGACAGCCGGGCTCACCCGCCCAGCTTCTCCTCGAGCTCGTCCAGCTCGCGCTTCACCGTCGGGTCCGTCTCGCGCAGGCCCTCCACCTTCCGCACGGAGGCGATGACGGTGGAGTGGTCCTTGTTGAACCGCGAGGCGATCTCCGGGAACGAGCTCTTCGTCAGCTTGCGGCACAGGTACATGGCCACCTGGCGCGCATGGGCCAGCGCCTTGTGCCGCCGGTCCTCCTTCAGCGCGTCCACCGACACCTTGTAGTACCGCCCCACCTCGCGCTGAATGGCCTCCACGTCCACCACGCGGTTGGCCGGGAGGATGTCCTTCAGCACGTTCGCGGCGAACTCCACCGTCAGCGGCTGCCGCGACAGGCTGTGGATCGCCGACAGCTTCACCAGCGCACCCTCCAGCTCGCGCACGTTGCGCTGGATGTGCTTGGCGATGAAGTGCGCCACGTCATCCGGCAGCGTGAGCCGCTCGGCCTCCGCCTTCTTCTGGAGGATGGCCACCCGCGTCTCGTAGTTCGGCTCGCGGATGTCCGTAATGAGCCCCATCGTGAACCGGCTGCGCAGCCGCTCCTCCAACCCTGGAATCTCCGAGGGCAGCGTGTCGCTGGTGAGGACGATGGCCTTGTTCAGCTCGTAGAGCGTGTTGAAGGTGTAGAAGAACTCCTTCTGCGTCTCCTCGCGCTTGCCGAGGAACTGGATGTCGTCGATGAGCAGCACGTCGCACTCCTCGCGGAACTTCCGCCGGAAGTCCGCCATGCGGTGCTCACGCACGCTCTCCACGTACTCGTTGGTGAACTGCTCGCTGGACAGGTACACCACCCGCTGGGAGCCGTCCCTCTCCCAGATGTGGTTGCCCACCGCGTGCAGCAGGTGCGTCTTCCCCAGCCCCGTGCCCCCGTAGATATAGAGCGGGTTGTAGTTGTGGCCCGGCTTGTCGGCCACCGCCGAGGCCGCCGCCGCGGGCAGCTGGTTGCTGTCCGACACCACGAAAGTGGCGAACGTGAACCGGACATTCAGCCGGGGCGGCCGGGCCGAGTTCACCTTGACTGTCGGTGTGGGCAGAAGGTTCACTGCCCCTGAGGGCTCCTCCACCACCTCGTAGGCCACTTTGACCAGTCCGTCCCCTACCCGGGCCAGCGTGGCCTCCAGCAGCGCGCGATAGTGGTCGTCCACCCAGTCGCGGAAGAACCGATCAGGAACGCCCAGAATGAGCGCACCCTCGCGTACATCCAATGCGCGCATCCGTTCCAGCCACGTCAGCGCGTAGGTTTTCCCCTCCTGGCGGATGGTATCCAGCGTCCGGGTCCAGATAATTCCGGCACTTGGCGGCGTAGTCAGGGCTTCTGCGAGGGCACTCACACGTGTCTCGGGTATGCAAAATCGGCCACGGGGCCGAGGGCCGACCGTGCTAACAAACGCACACTGGACGATCAAGCACCCAAGTCAAAGGGCCGGAAGTCCGACGCTTTCTGGCGCCGTTTCTGATCGGCAACGGGCATGCCGCCTGGACGTGATTGTGGTGGCGGCGGCCCCACCCCCCAGGTCTTGGGGGCGCCTGCTTTCGGTTCACACCCAGTGCGAGTGGCGCAAAAAGGGGCGAAAGGTGATCGGGCGAGCAGGCTGGAATGACGTCCAACGTTGACTTGGGTGGGAGAACGGGTTACGAGCGCCGCCTTTTCCCACGGCCGCGTCGGATCAGAGACGCCACCGGAGTTTCAGGAGTTCAGCCATGGCCAAGGCCAAGCGCACGTATCAGCCGTCGAAGGTGAAGCGCAATCGCACGCACGGGTTCCGCAAGCGCAACAGCACGCGCGCTGGGCGGGAGGTCCTCAAGCGCCGCCGGGCCAAGGGCCGCAAGCGCCTGGTGGTGTCGGCTCCGAAGAAGTAGGCCGAGGGCCACTCGTGACGGCCGCGGACGCGGGGCCAGAACGCCAGGGTGAAGGTTTCCCCAAGGCCCTGCGCCTGCTGCGCCGGCACGAGTTCCTCCAGGTCCAGGAGGGCGGGCAGAAGCTCTCCGCTGACTGCCTGCTTGCTCTGGTGAAGCGCAACGGCCGGCCGTACAGCCGGCTGGGGCTCACGGTGTCCAGCAAAGTGGGCAACGCAGTGGTCCGTGTGCGCCTGCGGCGCCTGCTACGAGAGCTGTTCCGCAAGCGGCGCGGGCAATGGCCCGCCGGGCTGGACGTGGTGTTGGTGGTGCGCTCGTCGGCGAAGGGGGTGTCCTTCGCCGAAATGTCGCGCGCCTTCGACGGTGTTACCCGCAAGCTTCAGCGGCTCTCTCCCGCCACGACTGGAGGGGCTTCCTCGTGAGTCCGCTCGCCTTCCTCCTCTCCCTGCCCATCCGCTTCTACCGCCGGTTCATCGGGCCGCTGCTGCCGAAGGTGTGCCGTTTCCACCCTTCGTGCTCCACCTACGCGATGCAGGCGCTGGAGAAGCATGGGGGCCTCAAGGGCTCCTGGCTCACCCTGCGGCGCCTGCTGCGGTGCCACCCCTTCCACCCCGGCGGTCTCGACCCGGTGCCCTGAGCCCGGCAGCCGCCTCGTCCAGCCCTCTCCTCCGGGAGAGAGGACCTTATGAACCTTCCTCCTGACGATCCTTTTTCGCCCAACTCGAACGACTCCCAGAAGCGGCTGCTGATAGCCCTGGGCCTGTCCTTCGCGGCCGTCACCCTCTACATGCTCTTCTTCGCGCCCACGCCGACTCCGCCCGAGGCCGGTGTCGCGGACGGGGGCGTGGTGGCGGGGCCGGCGGACGCGGGTGTGGCGGCCCCGGCTCCTGGAATGCCTCCGGGGAGCACGGCAGAGGTGGCCGCCCCCGCTCCGGAGCAGGAGGTGCCCGTGCGCACGGTGGAGCGCCGGCGCGAGGAGAGCCTGTACGCCTTCTCCAGCGAGGGGGCCGGCCTCACCTCCGCCGAGCTCCTGGGCCCGAAGATGCGCGAGCAGCAGCAGCTGACCATCCTGGAGGGCTTCAAGAAGCTCTTTGGCGCGGAGCTGCCGCCGCCGCCGCAGATGAACCTGGTCCGGCCGGTGCCGGGCCAGCCGCTGCCGCTGTCCCTGAGCATCGAGGGAGGCTCGCCGCTGCCCGCCAACACGCGCTGGGCGGTGTCGGAGACGGGTGAGGACAGCGTGGCCTTCACCGCGCGCCGCGGGCCGTGGGAGGTGACCAAGACGCTGCAGTGGGTGCGCGCCGGCTTCGAGCTGGCCTACACCGTCCAGGTGAAGAACACCTCCGGCCAGCCGCTCACCGGCGAGCTGCAGGTGCACCACAACCGCGCCATCGACCCGAACTTCGAGCACGCCCCGTCCTTCTTCGGCGGGGTGGGCAACCAGAGCCGCGCGGCCTGCCATGTGGGCGAGGACCTGCACAAGCTGGTGCCCAACGACAAGCCGCCGCAGGACACCACTGGCCCGGTGCACTACTTCGGCATTGATCAGCAGTACTTCCTCTCGGTGCTCTACCCCATCGAGGGGCCCCGGTCGGGGCACTGCACGCTCACCGCCACGCCCACGGCGCGCCAGGTGACGGTGGGCTTCCCGCTCACGGTCAACCCCGGCGAGACGGTGACGCTGCGCTTCGGCGGCTGGTTCGGACCCAAGGACCCTGACTTGCTGCGGCCCGTGCCCGGCCCGGACGTGCTGCGCGCGGCGGGGATGACGGCGGCCGCTTGGCACCCCACGGTCGAGAAGACGGTGGACTTCGGCATCTGGGAGCTCATCTGCAAGGTGCTCCTGTTCTTCATGAAGAAGTTCCACGCCGTCACCGGCAACTGGGGCGTGGCCATCATCCTGCTCACCGTGCTGGTGAAGCTCGTGCTGCTGCCTCTCACGTACAAGTCCATGGTCGGCATGGAGGCGGTGAAGGAGCTCCAGCCGAAGATGGAGGAGCTCAAGAAGAAGTACGCCGACGACCGCGAGCGGATGAACCTCGAGGTGATGAAGCTGTACCAGCAGGCCAAGGTGAACCCGCTCGGTGGCTGCCTGCCCCTGCTGATCCAGATGCCGGTGTGGATCGCCCTCTTCACCGCGCTGCGCAACAGCTTCGACATCTACTGGGAGCCCTTCTTCGGCCCCATCTGGAGGGACCTGACGTACAAGGACCCCACCTACCTGCTGCCCCTGGCGCTGGGCGTGTCGATGATCATCACCCAGAAGATGCAGCCGCAGATGATGGATGCGGCCCAGGCGCGCATCATGATCTGGGTGATGCCCGTCATCTTCACCCTCACGCTGCTGCAGTACCCGGCGGGCCTGTCGCTCTACATCTTCACCAACAACCTGCTCTCCATCGGCCAGCAGTACGGGTTGAGGAAGTGGCTGGACCACAAGAAATTGAAGCGCGGGGCAGCACCGGCAGCATCCGGGGGAGGCAAGCGCAAGTGACGGAGCAGGACCCACCGCAGCAGCAGTCCCCCTCTGGCCCGAGCACGGGAGGTGACACCCGCAGCCGCGTGGAGCGGCTCCTCCCCGACATCCTGGGGCTGATGGGCTACCCCGCCCGGCTGGAGTTCCGCGACGCCTCGGACGGGAGCCTCGCCGTGGCCCTCCACTTCGAGGCGGGCCCGCCTCCGGGGGTGGAGAACGGCAAGCGCAGCCAGGTGCTGGACTCGCTCCAGTTCCTCCTCAACAAGATGCTCCACCGCCCGGGCGCCGAGCGGCGCTGGGTGCTGCTGGGCGCTGGCGTCATCCCCGAGCCCCGGCCCCGCAAGGAGGCCCAGCCCCCCGCGCCTGCTCCCGCATCGAACGGTGCCGCCGCGGCCCCTCGTCCGGCGGCTCCTCCGAAGGCCCAGGCGCCTGCACCCCCGCCCGCTGCCGCGCCTCAGAAGGCGGCCCGGCCTGCTCCCGCACCCGCGGCGCCACCGCCCGCCCGCCGTGGTGAGGGGGACGAGCGCACGGTGGAGGTCTCCGAGGACGCTGCACTCAAGGAGGCTGCTCGCCAGCTGGCCGGGAAGTCAGGCTCGCTCGGCCGCTTCTATGCCATCGCGGCGATGAGACTTGAGGACCGCGCGCGCGTATTGAAAGCAGTGGAGGGTGTGGCCGGTGTCGCGGTGACGGGCGAGGGCGAGGGGCGGTGCCGCCGGGTGGTGTTCACCCCGGAGAAGCCCGCACCGCTGCCCCGGAAGCTCCTGCTCCCGGATGATGACGAGGACGACTTCGAGGGCTGAGCCGCAGGTGCTCGGCTTTCAGGAGAGGACATGGGCAAGGCGAAGTCTCTCAAGGACAAGCTGTTCGGCGCGGCGGTGCTGAAGATGAGCTTCCGCCTGCGCGGGGACGAGGACTCCCCTGCCTTCCGCTTCGTCTACCCGGGCGTGCTCCGAGACCTTGAGCTGGAGGACACGGCCGTGGAGAAGTACATCGAGGAGAACCGCGACGCGGTGGAGAAGGCCGCCCGCGGCTCCAACCCCGCGCCCGGCCCCCGGTAGCTGCTGGCAAGTCTTGCCGGATCCGGCAACTCCTGCCGCCCGGTGGCGCCGCGCTCCCGGCAACCGTTGCCGCTGCTGACGTAAAGGCACCGCCGGGACGGTCCGGCTTGCATGGCATCGCCGTTGCTCAGGCCTTCGGGTGCACGCCGCCCCCGAGCCTGCATGGCGCAGCGCCCAGCGGCGCGTCCGAAAGAAGGTAGCGCGATGCGCCCGCCGCTCACCCTGGATGCGGGGGTGGAGTGGGAGCCTTCTCCCACCCTCGTTGACGCAGGTTGCGCCGTGCAAGAGCGGCATGCCATCGTCCCCGGGCACGCGATGTCCGATCTCTCCTCTCAGGTTCGTGCCACCCGCCCGCTCGCGTCCGGCCCCCTGTCGTCCGAGGCCGGCCAGCCGTACCTGCTCGTGCTCGAGGGGGAGTCCTCCTGGCGCTACCCGCTGCCCGCCTCGGGCGTGGTGCTCGTGGGCCGGGACCCGGAGGCGGACCTGCGCCTGCGCGACGACAGCATCTCCCGCCGCCACGCCCGCCTCATCCTCAATGGCCACGAGATCCGCATCGTCGACCTGGACAGCGCCAACGGCACGCTCGTCAACGGCCGGCGTGTGAGCAGCTCCCACCCGCTGGTGTCCGGGGACGTGGCGACGCTGGGCTCCGTGGTGTTCGTGCTGCGCACACACGCGCGTCCCTCCCAGGCTCGGCACACCTTGGAGCTGGAGGCCTTCCTGGCGCGGCTGCGCGAAGAGGTGGAGCGCGCGCTGCGCTACGGACGGCCCCTCACGGTGCTCGCGGTGGCGCTGCCGGAGCCGCAGCCGCGGCATGAGGCGCTGGACGAGGCCTGTGCCACCGAGCTGGGCCCCGCCGAGGCCGCCGCGTGGCTGGACGCCTCGCACCTGGTGGTGATGTTGCCCGAGAGCTCCGTGGAGCCGGGCGAGGCGGGGCTCGGGGAGCAGGCCGAGGCGCTCGCCGCCGCCGCCCCGGGGGCACGCCTGGGCTACGCCGTGTGTCCCACGGATGGGTGCGACGCGGACACGCTGGTGGCCGCCGCGCGCGCCGCGACGGGCGTGGCCACCCCGGGCCTGCCCCGCGCCGCCGAGGACAGCGCCACCCGGCTCACCCTGGGCGAGCGCTCCATGCTCGTGGCGGATCCGGCCATGCTCCAGCTCTACGCGCTGATCCGGCGCCTGGCCGCCAGCGAGCTGCCGGTGCTCGTCACCGGAGAGACGGGCTCGGGCAAGGAGAACGCCGCCTTCGCCGTGCACCACTGGTCCCGCCGCACGGCCGGGCCCTTCATCACCCTCAACTGCGCGGCGATGCCCGAGGGGCTGGTGGAGAGCGAGCTGTTCGGCCACGAGAGGGGTGCCTTCACCGGCGCCGCCGCCGCCAAGGCCGGCATCCTCGAGAGTGCCAACGGGGGCACCGTCTTCCTCGACGAGGTGGGCGAGCTGCCGCTGCCCGTCCAGGCCAAGTTCCTCCGCGCGCTGGAGAGCAAGCGCATCACCCGCGTGGGAGATGTGCGCGAGCGCTCCATCGACATCCGCCTCGTGGCTGCGACGCACAGGGATCTGGAGGTGGAGGTGAAGGAGGGGCGCTTCCGGCAGGACCTCTACTTCCGGCTGAGCGCGGCCACGGTGGTGCTGCCGCCCTTGCGTGAGCGGCCCCGGGAGATCCCCCTGCTGGCCCGCAGCTTCCTGGCCCAGGCGTGCAAGTCCCTGGGGCGGCGGGAGATGACGATGGCCGCGGACACGCTGCAGGTGCTGGCGCGGTACGGCTGGCCCGGCAACGTGCGCGAGCTGCGCAACACGATGGACTATGTGGCGGCAGCGGTGCCCGAGGATGTGCTCGAGCCCCACCACCTGCCGGCACGCGTGACGGGCACGGCGTCCCAGGAGGAGTCCGAGCCTTCTCCGTCCACTGCTGCCGAGGCGCCTTCAGCCGCCGGGGCTCCTCGCACCTTCCAGCCGCTGGCGGACGAGATCCGCGAGCTGGAGCGCCGCCGGATGGAGGAGGCGCTCCAGGCGGCGGACGGGGTGCAGTCGCGCGCCGCGGCACTCATTGGCATGCCCATCCGCACCTTCAGCTTCAAGCTGAAGCAGCTCGGTATCTCCGCCCGGGCCGTTCGCCGGGGCGCGGGGGGATGAGCAGCTCCGAGGCCGGAGGGCCTCCTCAGGAGTTCGAGGAGTACCGAATCCTCCGGACTCTGGGTGGCGGAGCCATGGGGCAGGTGTTCCTGGCGCGGGACACGCTGCTGGATCGGCTGGTCGCGGTGAAGTTCATCGCCACGCCCGGGGGCCGTGAGCCGGACCCGACCGCGCGCGCGCGCTTCTTCCAGGAGGCCCGGGCCATCGCGCGGCTTCAGCACCCCAACGTGGTGGCCATCCACCGCGTGGGCGAGGTGCGCCGCCAGCCGTACCTCGTCTCGGAGTTCATCCGGGGCGAGTCGCTGGACCGGCTCCCCAAGCCCGTGGACGGCAAGCAGGTGCTGCGCGTCGCCATTGGCCTCGCTCGGGGACTGGCCGCCGCCCACCGGTGCGGGGTCCTCCACCGCGACATCAAGCCCGCCAACGCCGTGCTCTCCGAGGACGGTGAGGTGAAGCTGGTCGACTTCGGCCTCGCCGAGCTGCTGGAGAGCAGCCCTGGGGATGCGCTCGCCGTTCAACCGGTCCTCCCGGGGGCGGGACCCGCGGACGAAGCGCGGGAGACGCGCCGGCTCCAGCCTGCCGCGCCCGTGGTCTCACCCCAGGCCGAGCCTTCTCCCACCGAGACGCGCCGGCTGCCGGGTGTGGCGCGCGAGCAGGCCTTGCCACCAGAGCCGGCTCCCACTGAGACACGCAAGGTTCATGGGGTGGCGCGCGCGGAGGCACCGGCCGAGGAGGTGGCGTTGACCGACACGCGCCCTCGGCCGGCCCCTCCGGATGCACCTTTCGCGCCGGGAGAGCAGAAGACGCGTCAGACGCCCGAGGAGCTCCCGGGCATCTCGGGGACGCCGCTCTACCTGGCGCCCGAGCTGTGGCGCGGAGAGCCGGCGAGCCGCGCGAGTGACATCTATGCGCTCGGGGTGCTGCTCTACGAGCTGTGTGCGGGCAAGGCTCCGCACGACGGCATCCCCCTGGCCCAGCTCCCCGTGGCCGTGCAGCAGCAGCGCCCCCGATCGCTGTCGGAGGTGGTGTCGGAGCTGCCCCCGGGCCTCACGGGGGTGGTGGACCGCTGCCTGATGGCGGAGCCCGCCGGGCGCTACGACTCGGGAGACGCCCTGCGTGAGGCGCTGGAGGCCCTGGACGCGCCTGCTCACGCCGCGGCGCTGCCCTCGGGCAACCCCTACCGGGGCCTGATGACCTTCGAGGCCGGCCACCGCGGCGTCTTCTTCGGGCGAGAGGCCGAGCAGCGCGAGGTGCTCGATCGGCTGCGCGCGGATCCGTTCGTGCTGCTGGCCGGAGACTCGGGTGTGGGCAAGTCCTCGCTGTGCCGCGCCGCCGTGCTGCCCGCGGTGGCGGAGGAAGGCCTCGGGACGTCAGAGCCCTCCTGGACGGTGGTCAGCCTCACGCCGGGGCGCCAGCCGCTGGAGGCCCTGGCTGGGGCACTCGCGCCCGTGCTCGGCGAGAGCGCCGAGGTGCTCCTCTCCCGGGCCGCGGAGGAGCCCGGCGCCTTCTCTCGTGCGCTGCGGCAGCGGCTGCCAGGCTCGCCGGGCGTGGTGCTCTTCGTGGATCAGCTCGAGGAGCTCGTCACCTTCTCCGAGCCCGCCCAGGCCTCGAGACTGGCGGGCGAGCTGGCCTTCATCATCCGCCGGGCCCCGCGCGTGCGGGTGCTCGCCACCGTGCGCAGCGACTGCCTCACGCGGCTCGTCGCCCTGCCGGGACTGGGTGACGAGGTGCCCCGCGCGCTGCACCTGGTGCGTGCCCTCTCCGAGCGTGGGCTGCGGCGGGCCGTGGAGGAGCCCGCGCGGGCGCTCGGGGTGCGCTTCGAGACCGAGGCCCTGGTGGACGCGCTCGTGGCCGAGGCCACCCGCACCGAGGGTGGGCTGCCGCTGCTCCAGTTCGCCCTGGCGGAGCTGTGGGAGGCGAGAGACATCGAGCGCCAGCTCATCCCCGCCGCGGCGCTGGAGCGGATGGGGGGAGTGGCGGGCGCACTGGCCCGGCACGCCGACGCGGTGGTGGCTCGCCTGCGGCCGGAGCAGCGCCCCCGGGCGCGCGAGCTGCTGTTGAAGCTCGTCACTCCGGAGGGCACGCGCGCGCGGCGCACGGAGTCGGAGCTGCTCTCCGGGCCGGAGGACGCGGTGGGCCGCGCGGTGCTCGAGGGGCTGGTGCAGGGGCGGCTGCTGCTGGCCAGCGAGGCCGAGGGCGGAGAGGGCTGCTACGAGCTGGCTCACGAGAGCCTGCTCACGGGCTGGCACGCGCTGCGCGGGTGGCTCGGCCACGACGAGGAGCGCCGGGCCGTCCGCATGCGCCTGGAGCGCGCGGCCGCCGAGTGGGAGCGCCTGGGCCGTCCCGTGGAGCTGCTCTATGGAGACCGGCAGCTCGTGGAGGCCGCCGAGGTGGGCCGAGCCCCGCTGGGGCACCGCGAGGCCGAGTTCTTCACCCGCTCGCTGCGTGCGTCCCGGTGGCGCCGGGCGAAGCGGTGGGGGGTGGCGCTCGGGGTGCCGCTGCTGCTGCTGTCCAGCGTGGCCGCGGTCCGCCTCCAGGCGCGCTTCCAGCTCGACTCCCGCATCTCCGCCCAGCTCGCCGAGGCGCGCACGCGGTGGACAGAGGCCTCGAAGAGGGCGGAGGAAGCCGAGCGCCTGCGGCAGGAGGCCTTCACCGGCTTCGACACGCCAGGCCCAGGCCACCGGGAGGCCGCCGAGGACGTGTGGACGCGCGCGCGGGAGGCAGGGCGGCAGGCGGAGAGCGGCTACCTGCACGTCATGGAGTCGCTGGAATCCGCCTGGGCCCTGGATCCAGGCCGCACCGAGGTGCGAGAGCTGCTGGCGGATGTCTTGGTCGAGCGGATGACCCTCGCCGAGCGGGACCAGCGCCCGGCGCAACGCGAGGAGCTGCTGGCGCGGCTCGGGACCTATGACAGCACGGGGGAGCGGCTGCGACGGTTGACGGCGCCCGCCCGGCTCTCTGTCTCCCTGCGCCCAGAGGGGGCGCGGGTACGCCTGGCGGAGGTCTCGGGGACAGAGGCCCAGGCGCGGGAGCTGGGGACGGGGGCCGTGCGCGAGGTGGGCCTGCCCGCCGGCTCCTACGTGCTACTGCTGGAGGCGCCGGGGCGCGCTCCCGTGCGCGCCCCCGTCTTCCTCCAGGCGGGAGAGGCGCTGTCGCTGGACCTGGAGCTGCCCCCCGCCGCTGCGGTGCCCGAGGGCTTCGTCTACATCCCCCCGGGGCGCTACCTGTGGGGCAGTGCGGACGATGACCGGGTGCGGCAACTCTTCTTCAATGCCGCGCCTCTGCACCCAGCTCGGACGGAGGCCTACCTCATCGCCCGCCACGAGGTGACGTTCGCCGATTGGATCGCCTTCCTGAGGGAGCTGCCTCCCGCCGAGCGTGCCGAGCGTCTCCCGAATGCACTCAGTCGGCACAGCCTGCTCCGGCTGGAGCAGCTCCCGGGAGACCGTTGGCGCCTCACGCTCCGCCCCACGACGCGGACCTACATGGCGCTGGATGGTGAGCCGGTGCGCTACGGCCAGCGAGCTCGGCGGGCCGTGCAGGACTGGCTTCGCTTCCCGGTCACCGGCATTTCCTTCGAGGATGCCGAGGCCTACATGGCCTGGCTAGACCGGACGGAGCGTGTCCCCGGCGCACGGCTGTGCACGGAGCAAGAGTGGGAGCGGGCGGCCCGGGGCGCGGACGGGCGCCGTTACCCTTCAGGCAACCGGCTGGCCCCGGACGATGCCAACCATGACCTGACCTACGGACGCGAGCCCCTGGGCTTTGGCCCAGACGCAGTGGGCAGCCACCCGGCCTCCCGTAGCCCCTTTGGCCTGGATGACATGGCGGGCAATGTGTGGGAGCTGACGCGCTCGGGTGAGGATCCAGCCCTGCCCGTCATCCGCGGGGGGACCTGGTACCACGACTGCGATCTCACCTGTCAGAGCGTCAATCGCGAGCCGACGGAGCGGACCCAGCGTTTCCCACTGGTGGGCCTGCGCCTGTGTGCCACGCCTAGACCCATGTAGGGCGGCAACAGCCGCCGACCCGGCAAGCATTGCTGGCAACTCTTGCCAGTGCACCGCAGCCCGATTCTTCCAGGCCGCTAGAGTATCGAGGTCACAGAGGACTCCTCGGGTGGCACGCTCAGTGCTTTGTCCACGGGGTATGAACCGAGGTGCCTCCATGATGACGCTGCGCTCGTTGCTGCTCTGTGTCAGTGTCGGCTTCCAGGCCGCTTGCAATGTCCCCGCGGGTTCCTACGAAGGAGAGTCGTCTTTCGGGGAGCACGAGTTTGCGATCGATGAGCTCGATCCCGGCGAGAAGACCCAGGGCCGGGAGCTGCACGGCATGCCTTCACAGCTGGGCGTGGAGCGCGTGTCCTTCTCCGGAGCCGTCATGGGCACGCAGCCGCTCTCCAACCTGAGGCTGGAGGAGGGCGGCCTGGTCGCCGAGCGGCAGCTGTTCATCTCGGGGACGACGCCGAGCCTCACCGCGTGCGCGGCCACCACCACGGGCCAGACGCGCAGCTGTGGCTTCGTCTCCAAGGGAGCGGGCTCCTGTGAGCCGGGGACGGCGGTGACGCTGGGCGGCGGTGCGTGCGGCACGGGCGCGTGTACAGGGGACGCGATGCTCCGCGTCTGCTCGGGGACCGAGCCGTGCGAGTACGGCAGCGGGACGATGCTCGCCTCGGGAGACGACGCCTGCAGCACCCTCTGCCCGCAGGTCATCTTCACCTGCCCCTCGACGGGGACCTACAACGTGCTGGCGGGGCCGTACAACACCAGCCAGAGCTGGGCGATCAGCATCGCGCCCAGCTCGGGCCTGCTCGGGTGGGAGACGCTGCGCGGCAGCGGGCTCGTGGGCGCCAGGCTCAACGGCTTCACCGCCGCCAACGCGGGCGTGCCGGTCTACCTCACGGACATCGTCAGCTCGACCACGCAGGACACCCCCGAGAAGCCGTACGTGTTCGAGACCACCCCGGGCACGTTCCTCTACAGGCTGCAGTCCCGCGCGTCGGGAGTACTGACGGATATCTGCGCTCCCTCGAGCACCACCCCGAACACCACGGCGTTCGCCATCCCCGTGAGCGGCCTCTACGGCGCCAATGGCGCGCGCACGGAGAGCAGCACGGACTTCACCTTCTCGTGTGACAGCGGCGTCATCTCCAAGTGCTACCGCTGGGGCTACCAGCCGTGGAGGAACGGGGACACCTGGCAGAGCCACCTCGCCCACTTGTCCTGCACGCGGATGGCGCGGGCCGACTACTGCGGCGACGGCACTCCGCACACGGTGAACGGGACGATCATCCTGCCGTGGGATGCGCTGAACCCGCAGGTGCTTGCCCACCCCACCGGCTCCGTCAATCCGCTCCTGGAGTTCGAGGCGGGCTGGTCCACCAAGGGCGCCGAGTGCCTGAGCCACTGGCGCTGGGCGTCGCAGCAGGCACCGAGCTGCGCGCAGCTCACGCCTCCCATCCCCGGGCCGAATGGGTCCATCGTCAACCGCTGCACCGGGCCTGGCGACAAGCAGCTGCCGGACGGCGGGCCCTGCGCCAGCCTGTGTGACTCGGAGGGGGAGGCGCTCACCGTGTTCGGTTCGCGGATGTACAACAAGTCCTTCCGCAACGGCACGGACGGCGGGGTGCCCGACGCGGGTCCGTGATGGCGGCACGGCAGGGCGGCGGCGCTGTGATAGAGACATGGGACGGTGTCTGCTACCACCATCGCCGCCTTGGCCACCGCGCCCGCCGCTGGCGCCGTGGGGATCCTCCGGTTGTCGGGACCCGCGGCGCTCGAGGTGGGCCGCAAGCTGGCCCCCGGAGTCCCCGCCGAGCCCACGCCCCGCCACGCGTATCTGGCCGCCTTCGTGGATGCCGAGGGCCGGACGCTCGATGAGGGGCTGTTCCTCTCCTTCCGCGCGCCGCACTCGTTCACCGGGGAGGACGTGGTGGAGCTCCAGGCCCACGGTGGGCCGCGCCTGCTGCAGCTGCTGCTCGGGCGCGTGCTGGAGGACGGGCGCGTGCGCCCCGCGCGCCCCGGGGAGTTCACCCGCCGCGCCTTCCTGAATGGCCGCCTGGACCTGACGCGCGCGGAGGCGGTGGCGGAGCTGGTGGCCGCGGACTCGGAGGCGGCGGTTCGGGCGGCGGCGGCGGGACTCTCGGGCGCTCTCTCCGAGCGGGTCCAGGCCTTGGAGGAGCCGCTGCGCGCGCTCCACGCGGACCTGGAGGGCGTGCTCAACTTCCCGGACGAGGCCGAGGGCGCGGATGCGGAGGCGGGCACGCGGGTGGCGGCGCTGCGAGCCGAGGCGCAGGCGCTGCTGGCCGAGGCCGGGCGGGGCAGGCTGGTGCGGCGGGGCGCGCGGGTGGTGCTCTACGGGCCGGTGAACGCGGGCAAGTCCACCCTCTTCAACCGGCTGGTGGGCGAGGCGCGGGCCCTCGTGGACGACGAGCCCGGCACCACGCGCGACGTCTTGGAGGCTCGCGTCGAGTGGGACGGGCTGGCCCTGGCGCTGCTCGACACCGCGGGCCTTCGGGAAGCACCCGGCCGCGTCGAGGCGCTCGGCATCGCCCGCACGCGCGAGGCCCTCTCCGGCGCGGATCTGGCCGTGCTCGTGCTGCCGCCCGGAGTCTCGTCCGCCGAGGCCGAGGCCTGGGCGCGCGAGGGCGGCACCACTCCCGTGCTGCACGTGGCCGGCAAGTGCGACGTGGAGGCCGGCACCGTGCCGGTTTCCATGAAGGAGGCGCCGCTCCGGGTGAGCGGCCTCACCGGGCAAGGCGTCGAGTCGCTGCGCACCACCGTTCTCTCCCGGCTGTGGGGGGGAGGCACACCCTCCGCGGTGGCGCTCGTGTCCGAACGCCATGCCGACGCGCTTCGCCGCGCCTGTGAGGCCCTCGCACGTGCCGAAGAGGCCAGCGGCGTCTCCACCTTGGAGGTCGTCTCCGGGGAGGTGGGCCTGGCGCTCGAGGCGCTCGGCGAGGTGTCCGGAACGCACGTCTCCGAGGCACTCCTGGACGCCATCTTCCAGCGCTTCTGCATTGGCAAGTAGCCCACCTCCCTGGGCTGCCGGGCCGATGTCAGACCCCTCTTTATTATTCGTTCCCGTCCAGCCGCCACACGGAGAGGGAATGGTGATGGAGACCCGTATTGATCAGGCGACGTACTCGGTACTCAACGCGCTACCCCTGGGGTGGGTGGGCGAGATCGTCGAAGACGAACTCGTCGCCTCGCCTCGCCCGCTGGCCGCCCAGACGCGCGCGGCCTTCATGCTGGGCGTGGAGCTGGGAGAGCAGCTGGATCAGCGGCGCGGGGGCAATGGCCGCTGGTGCTTCCTGCGCGCGCCCGAGCTGCACCTGGGCCGCGACGTGATGGTGCCGGAGCTGGCCGGCTGGCGGCGGGAGCGCGTGGCCACGCCGATCGATCCGAGCGCGCCCTTCCTTGCCCTCACGCCCGACTGGGTGTGCGAGGTCGTCTCTCCGGTGACCATTGCCCTGGACCGCACGCGCAAGCTGCCGCTGTATGCGCAGCACGGCGTGTCCTACGCCTGGTTCATTGATCCGGAGGCGCGCACGCTCGAGGTGTTCCAGCGCCTCAAGCGCGGCTGGCTCTTCGCCGCCTCCTACGAGGGAGACGCCCTGGTGCGCGCCGAGCCCTTCCCCCACGTGCCGTTCCACCTGGGCTCGCTCTGGCTGCCCACGGAGTCGGAGGCTCCGCTGGCGCTGGCCGCCGGGCGGTAGCGCCGGGAGGCCTCAGGCCACGCGAGCGAAGAGATCGCTCCCCAGCCGCAGCAGCCGGCGCACGGCACGCACCAGCAGCTCCGGATCCAACGGCGCTGCGAGGAAGCCCAGCGCTCCCACCGCCTGGGAGCGCTTCAGCTCCTGCTCCGGCGCATGGCCCGCCACCAGCACCCGTGCAGCCACGCGCTGGCCGAGCGCCTCCAGGGAGGGCAGCGGCGAGACCACCACCATGTCCTCGGTGGCGCCTCGGAGCTCTGCCGCGCTCGCCTCGCGCGCGGGAAGGCCCGCCTCGTTCAGCACGCGAAGCAGCCCCGTGGTCGCGACCTCTCCCCAGCCGTAGACGAGCACCCGCTCCGTCTGCTCCCAGGGCAACAGCTGCGACGGCATCTCCGCGATCGCCGTGTCCACCGGCACGAGCGCGGTGGGCACCGGCTCCAGCTCCAGAGGCGAGAGCATCGGCAGGCCGTCCTGCACCAGGGTGGGCGCCGGCGCCGCGTCCTCCTCATAGAGGGCGTCGTCGATGACCACGTCCTCGATCATGCAGTTGTCCATGAAGGCCATCACCTCTTCGGCCTCGGGCAGCTCGACGGAGCGCGGATCCGCCAGCTTCGACACCTCGTACAGCTCACCGTGGTACAGCCGGGCAATCGCCCGGCGGATGGCCGCGTCCGTGGCGAGCCGCGCAACCACCCTCCCCTTCCCCGACACGCTCTTGACGACGTCCAGCGCATCCAGGCTCGCCGGCGCCGCGATGGCCACCACCAGCGTCGTCTCGCGCAGGCCCTCCAGCCGCAGCGGCACCACCCGGTAGGACTCCGCCACCTTCAGTGGCACCAGCCGCGCCAGCCGGGGCTCCAGCACCAGCGCGTCCAGCTCCACCGAGGCGAGGCCCGTCTGCTCCTCGAGCGCGGAGAAGACCTGCTCGGCGGGCGCGAAGCCCTGGTCCACCACCACCTGTCCCAGGGGCAGGCCCCACTGGCGCTGAAACGCCAACGCCGATTGGAGCTGCAACGAATCCACCACCCCACGCGCCACCAAGATGTCGCCCAGTCGCTTCTTCATGGTCCGTACCTCGCAGCCGCCCCCCAGGCGGTCCATGGCGGGGACCTGGGCCACACGCACCGCAGCCCAGGGAGAAAGTAGCCAACACCCTTACCGATCTCTCGCCTGCCCGTCTTCTTCACGGACGCCAGAGTGTTCAACCTCCGCGCCACAAGCCCTCGAATTTCCAGGATTTTCTCTGCAAATCTCCGGGAAGGCGGGCTGTCCCGGGTTCCCGTCTCGCCGCGTCACTGAGACGCGGGGGCTGTCCCGTGTCGGGTATGTGGCTGGGGTAGGTGGTAGTGAGAGAGGGACGTGTCCATCTTCCGGGGCGTGTACGACGTCTCTCTGGAAGAGGTGCTCCGGAGCCTTCGGGAAGAGGTCCACGGAGCTTGCGGTGCGATGAAGGTCGGCCAGCGGCTGGAGGGGGTGCGCGTGCGCCCGGAGTCGCTGGGGCCGTTCCTGCACTTCCGGCGAGGGCGCTACACGCGCAACCTCGTCTACCGCGACCCGCGCTTCGAGGTGGTGCTCAACTGCTGGGACACCGGCATCTCCTCGCCCATCCATGATCACTCCCAGGCAGAGTGCTGGTTCAGCATCCAGGCTGGCAGCTTCCTTGTGGAGGACTATCCGCTGCTGGCCGGGGGCCGCGAGCCAGGGTACGCCCTGCTGGGCTCGCCGTGCCTCTCCGAGCCAGTGGGGCCCGGCCACGTGGACTACCGCGGGCCGCTGGACTCCATCCACCGTGTCACCGCGCTGCAAGGCCCCGCCGTCACCCTCCACGTGTACGCGGCGCCGGTGGAGCAGTGCCTCGTGTTCGATGTGCGCCGCCAGCGCTGTGCCCCGCGCCGGCTCTGCTACCACTCCGTCTTTGGCCGCCCGGTGGAGGCTCGGCCCAGCGCCGAGCTGCCTGGGCGGTTATAGGGGCCAAGGTGCGATAGCACGGCATTGTCACCGTCTGCTTGTAGTCTTGGTGCGTCATTGAGTCCCAGGCGTCAACGCCGCCTGGGGCGCGCACCACCTTCTCTCAGGTCGGGCTGGGAAGGGGGGGAGTCAGCGGCTCTTCCGCCGACGCGTCCGCGCGGGTGACTTGGGAGGTTGCAATGAAGCGACAGGGTTGGATGCTGGGGTGGGGCCTGGCGGTGGGCGTGTGGCTGGCGGCCACTCCGGCTGGAGCCGAGGACCGGCGCCGCGAGCCTCAGCGGTGCGAGGAGCGCTGTGATGACGAGTCCCAGCGCTGCCGGGAGATCTGCAAGAAGTTCGCGGGCAGCGACAACGACGCGTGCTTCAAGGCGTGCAGCGACGAGGAGAAGCGCTGCACGCAGCAATGCAAGGAGGCCGCGCGCCGGTGAGCCCGCGCCGGCCTACCACTGGGTGTCAGGCAGCGGGGCGCTGAGCGCCTCCTGCTGCGAGCGCACGAGCCCCATCCGCACGCCCAGCCGGTACAGCGCCTGGGTCTGCTCCAGCACCGGAGCCCACGGGGCGGCCACGGAGACGTGGGCGTTCTTCTCGTCCTCGCTGTTGTCCCCTTCGCCACCGCCGAGCAGCTCGGAGATGAACTCCGCCGCCTCCTTCTTGCGCGGGTACACCTGGAGGCGCACCTCGGCGTCCTGGGACAGCTTCGCCGCCTCCTTGGCCAGCTCCAGCGCCTTGGGGAAGCCGCCGAGCTCGTCCACCAGCTTGTTCGCCTTGGCGTCCTCGCCCGTCCACACCCGGCCCTTGGCCAGGGACTGGAGCTGCTCCAGCGGCAGGTTGCGCCCCTTGGCCGCCTTCTCGGTGAAGTCCGCGTAGATGCGGTCCAGCATGGCGTCGTTCTTGGCCAGCTGCTCCGGGGTGAAGTCGCTGTCCGTGCTGTAGAGGGCGGCGTCCTTGCCGAAGGCAATGGTCTCCCAGTTCACGCCCAGCTTGGACCAGAAGTCCGCCGTCACCATCTTCCCGCCGAACACGCCGATGCTGCCGGTGAGGGTGCCCGGCTGGGCGACAATCTTGTCGGCCTCCATGGAGACGAAGTAGCCGCCGCTGGCCGCGTAGGTGGCCATGGAGACGATGACGGGCTTGCCCTTCTCGCGGGCGCGCTGCACCTCGCGGCGCACGGTGTCGCTGGCCACATAGCTGCCGCCCGGGCTGTCCACGCGGAAGATGATGGCCTTCACCTTCGAGTCATCCGTGGCCTTGCGCAGCGCCAGCGCCACGCTGTCTCCGCCGAACGTCTGATCACCGCTGAGCGGGTTGGAGTTGCTCTTGCCGCGAGAGATGCCGCCCACGCCGTACACCAGCGCGATGGTGGAGTCGCCCGTGGTGTGGGGCCGGCCCGCGCGCTCCACGTACTTGTCCACGAAGAGCAGCCGGGCCCCGTCACCCGCCTCCTTCTTCACCTTCTCCATCACCTGATCGCGGTAGAGCAGCCCGTCCACCAGCTTGGCCTCCAGCGCCGTCTGGCCCAGCAGCGGCGCGCGGTCGATGAGGGCCTTCACCTCGTCCTCGCTGAGCTTGCGGTCCTCGGCGATGCCGCGGACGATCTGGCCGTAGAAGCTGCCCAGCAGCTTCTCCATGGCCTCGCGGTGCGGGGCGGTGAAGTTCTGCTCGGTATAGGTGTTGACGGCGTTCTTGTACTCGTAGCGCTGGCCGATGCGCGGCTGCACGCCGACCTTGGCGAAGGCGTCGCGCGCGAAGGGCGTCTCCATCGCCAGGCCGGTGATGTTCACGTCACCCGAGGGCTGGATATAGACTTCATCAAAGGCGGCGGCCAGGTAGTAGGCGCCGGTGGCGTTGCCGGACTCGCCGAAGCTGTCCGTGAAGGCGATGGCCTTCTTGCCGCTGGCGCGGAAGGCCTTCACCGCGTCCCGCAGCTCCTGCGCCGCGGCGAGGCTGCCGACCTGCTCCACGTGCACCAGGAGCGACTTCACCCGGTCGTCCTTGGCGCCCTTCTCCAGCGCGTCCAGCACGTCGCGCATGGTGGTGTCCGGGTTGCCGAAGGCGCCCGCCAGCGAGTCCCCCGCAACCTGCTCGGGCAGGGGCTTCGACAGATCCAACTCGAGCACCAGGGAGCTCGGCACACTCGGCTTGCTCGACGCGGCGACGACGATCAGGAAGATGAAGCCGAAAAAGCCCAGGATCGACAGGGCGCCAATGGTGGCCAGGGCGCCAACGATGAAGCGTTTCATGTGACGCAGACTCCTCGGGCCGATAGATGGGCGGCCCAGAACCGGTCCTTACTACTAATGAGGCCCCTGGACGATCTTCCAGCCCTTACACGCCCCGAGAGCGGAGGGATGCTCCCCAGGCGTGTGTCGCACTGGCTCCACTCGGGCATGCAAGCGGCCGGTGGTTTCTCGGGATGACGTGTAAGGTGCGCGCGGTTGCCAGCCCCGTGCACCCCCACCTGACTCGCGAGGCCCGCATGCGCCGTGCCCCCCTGTCCCTCTTCACCGCCCTGCTGCTCGCCGCTGCCCCGGTCCTGGCCCAGGCTCCGGCCGCGCCCGCGTCCTCCGCCATCAAGCTGGCTCCGGCCGCGAGGGCGAAGGCGGGCACGCTTGCCCCCGTGGCGAGCGTGGAGGGCATCAACGAGTACCGCCTGCCCAACGGGCTGCGCGTCGTGCTCTTCCCGGATCCCACCAAGCCCACCGTCACCGTGAACGTGACGTACTTCGTCGGCAGCAAGCACGAGGGCTACGGCGAGGCCGGCATGGCCCACCTGCTCGAGCACCTGATGTTCAAGGGCACGCCGAAGACGACCAACATCCCCCAGGCGCTCACCGAGCGCGGCGCCCGCCCCAACGGCACCACCTGGCTGGACCGCACCAACTACTTCGAGACGCTGCCGGCCTCGGACGCCAACCTCTCGTGGGCCCTGGCCTTCGAGGCGGACCGCATGGTCAACAGCTACATCGCCAAGAAGGACCTCGACAGCGAGATGACGGTGGTCCGCAACGAGCTGGAGCGCGGAGAGAATGATCCGCACTCGGTGCTCCTGCGCCGGGTGATGAGCGCCGCGTACCTGTTCCACAACTACGGCAAGCCCACCATCGGCACGCGCGCGGACCTGGAGAACGTCCCCATCGATCGGCTCCAGGCCTTCTACCGGAAGTACTACCGCCCGGATAACGCGATGCTCGTGGTGGCCGGCCGCTTCGATGATGCCAAGGCGCTCCAGCTCATCCAGGACACCTTCGGCAAGGTGCGCCCGCCCGTGCAGCCTGTGCCCCGCCCCTACACCGAGGAGCCCACCCAGGATGGCGAGCGCGAGGTGACGCTGCGCCGAGTGGGCGAGACTGGAGCCCTCGTCGCCACCTACCACGTGCCCGAGGGTGCCCACCCGGACTTCGCCGCCATCGATGTGCTCACCGAGGCGCTCGGCGACACCCCGTCGGGCCGGCTCTACAAGGCGCTGGTGGAGACGAAGAAGACCGCGCGCGCCTACGCCTACAACATGCAGCTCCAGGATCCGGGCGTGCTCGTGTTCGGCGCGCAGCTGCGCGAGGGCCAGTCCGTGGAGGCCGCGCGCGAGGTGCTGGTGAAGACGGTGGAGGAGGCCGCCCGCACCCCCTTCACCGCCGAGGAGGTGGCCCGCGCGAAGACGAGCCTGCTCAAGCAGCTGGAGCTCATCCTCAATGACTCGGAGCGCTCCGCCATCTTCCTCTCGGAGTGGGCCGCCATCGGCGACTGGCGCCTGCTCTTCCTGCACCGGGACCGCATCGAGGCCGTGAAGCCGGAGGACGTGTCGCGCGTGGCCGCCACCTACCTCAAGACGTCCAACCGGACGCTGGGCGAGTTCCTCCCGACGCCGAAGCCGGATCGCGCGGAGATGCCCGCGCGGGTGGACGTGGCCGCCATGCTCCAGGGCTACAAGGGCCGCGCCGCCGTGGCGCAGGGCGAGGCGTTCGACCCCTCGCCCGCCAACATCGAGGCGCGCGTGCGGCGCTCGCAGCTGCCCGGTGGGCTGAAGCTGGCGCTGCTGCCCAAGAAGACGCGCGGGGAGATGGTGAGCGTGGCGCTGAACCTGCGCTGGGGCACCGAGCAGGCGGTGTTGGGCAAGGAGTACCCGGCCAAGCTGGCGGGCTCCATGCTCCTGCGCGGGACGAAGACGAAGACCCGCCAGCAGCTTCAGGACACGTTGGACAAGCTCAAGGCGCGCGTGAGCGTGGAGGGCGGGCCCACGGGCGCGTCCATCTCCGTGGAGACGAAGCGGGAGCACCTGCCCGAGGTGCTGCGGCTGGTAGCCGAGGTGCTGCGCGAGCCCGCCTTCGACGCCCAGGAGTTCGCGCTGCTGCAGCAGGAGCGGCTGGCCGCGATGGAGAAGTCCCGCTCGGAGCCGGACACGCAGGGCGGCTATGCCTTCCGCCGGGTGCTCTCCAGCCAGTACCCCAAGGGCCACCCGTACTACTCGCCCACGGTGGAGGAGGACCTCGCCGGAGTGAAGGGCGTCACGCTGGAGCAGGTGCGCGCCTTCCACCGTGACTTCTATGGCGCCTCGCAGGGCGAGCTGGCCGCGGTGGGGGACTTCGACTCGAAGGAGCTGTCGGCGCTGGTGGGCGAGCTGTTCAGCGGGTGGAAGAGCCCGGCGCCCTTTGTTCGAGTGCCGCAGACCTTCAAGGAGGTGGCCGCGCAGTCCCAGGCCCTGGAGACGCCGGACAAGGCCAATGCCTTCTTCATGGCGGGGCAGAACCTCCAGCTCAAGGATGACCACCCGGACTGGCCGGCGCTGATGGTGGGCAACTTCATGTTCGGAGGTGGCTTCCTGAACTCGCGCCTGGCCACGCGCATCCGCCAGAAGGACGGCCTGTCCTATGGCGTGGGCAGCGGGCTCAACGCGGGGGCGCTCGATCCGGTGGGCTCGTTCTACGCCTACGCCATCTACGCGCCGCAGAACGCCGAGAAGCTGGAGGCCGCGCTGCGCGAGGAGCTGGGCCGGGCGGTGGAGAAGGGCTTCACCCCCGAGGAGCTGGGGAAGGCCCGCGCGGGCCTGCTGGAGTACCGGCAGACGGGGCGTGCGCAGGACGGTGGGCTGGCGCGGACGCTGGCCAGCTACCTGTTCCTCGGGAGGACGCTCGACTTCGACGCGGCGCTCGAGCAGCGCATGGCGAAGCTGACAGCCGAGGACGTGCGCCAGGCGCTCGGGCGGCACGTGGACGCGAAGAAGCTCACCGTGGTGAAGGCGGGAGACTTCGCTGGGGCGAAGAAGAAGGAGAAGGCCCCGATCCCCGCGCACGCCGCTCCTTGAGCGAGTGGCGCAGGAGGAGGCTCAGCGACGGGCTCACTCCTCGAGGTTGAGCTTGATGACCTTGTTCTCGCCCGGCTTGAGTTCGACCGTCTGGGTGATGCTCTTCTTGAGCTCGTCATTGACGAACTTCACGGCATAGGTGCCCGAGGGGAGCTCCACCGGATCAAACGGCGTCTGCCCCTGGATCTTCCCGTTGATGAAGATGGTGGCGAAGGGACGGACCCGGAACGCCAGCGTGCCCTTTCCCGCGGGCTTCGGTGTCTTGGAGACGGTGGGGTTGGTGACACGGCTCTTCGGAGTCTGGCTCTTGGGACGAACGGGCTCGGTCGCAATGGCCACTTCCGGGGGCTTCGCTGGGGCTGCGGAGGGCGGGGTTGCTTCCGTGGGAGGCGTGTTCTCGGGAGGGTTCCCGGTCGCGGGGGCCTGCGCTGTCTCGTCAGGCTTCGGCGTGGAGGGCTCCGGGTTGGCCGGCGGGGTGGGCTCCTTCACGGGGGGAGCCTCAGCCACTTCCGGGGGCTTCGCCGGATTCGGGGCCGAGGGCTGCTCCTGGGCAGGCCCGGAGCCAGGGCGCAACATCACGTACCCACCGCCCGCCAGGAGCAAGCCCACTCCCAGGGCGGCGGGGATCAGCATCTTCTTCCACGGCGAGGGAGCAGGAGGCGCCTCCTCCGTGGAGGCGGCCTCATCGGGCGACGCGGGGGCGGGAGAGTCCTCCGGGAGTGCCGGAGCTTCCAGCCGCTGGGTGCGCTCGATGGCGATGGGTGCTGTCCGGGGCCTGGCGGGCTCCAAGGGGGCCGCCATGGACGCAGCGTCCGGAGCCGCCGGGGACTTGAGGCCCGAGCCACTGGACCGCGGACCCGAACCGGTGGACTTTGGTCCCGAACCGGTGGACCTCGAGCCCGTGCCACTGGTGGACGGGACGGGGGTGTGGACCGGAGTCGCCGAGAGCTTGAGCCCACTGCCGCTGCGCGGCGTGCCGTGAGGCGTGGGCATGGGCGCGTCGGTGTTGGGCGTCACCTGGGCGATCAGCTGGACGATCTGCTGGGTCGTCACGGGCTTGCCCACGGAGAGGATGAACTCCTCCAGGTCCGCCGCGAGCGCGAGGCAGTCCGGGTAGCGCTGCTCGCGATCCTTGGCCAGCGCGCGCTCGAGGATGAGCTGCAGGGGCTCGGGGAGCTCCGGGCGGTGTTGCACCGCGGGTACCATCGGCTCGAAGAGGATGGCCTGCATGGTGCTGGCATCGGTGGTCGAGTCGAACGGCTTCTGGGCGGTGAGCAGCTCGTAGAGGACGACGCCGAGCGCATAGACATCCACGCGCCGGTCCAGGGGCTTGGCGCGGACCTGCTCGGGCGGCATGTACGCCAGCTTGCCCTTGATGACGCCGCTCTGGGTCTTGTGGCTCTGGCCGGCGGCCTTGGCGATGCCGAAGTCCACCACCTTCACCGCGCCCTGGCGCGACACGAGGATGTTGTCCGGGCTGATGTCGCGGTGGATGAGCCCCAGCAGCTCGCCCGTCTCGGGGTCGGCGAAGTCGTGGGCGAAGGCGAGCCCCTCGCAGGCGGTGGCGATGAGCCGGGCGCACACCGCGGCAGGGAGCTCCAGGCCGGCGCTCTGGGCGCGCTTGAGGAGCACGCGCAGGTTGGGCCCGTCGATGTACTCCATGGCGAGGAAGTACTCGCCGTCGGTCTCGCCGAAGTCGAAGATCTGGACGATGTTGGGGTGGTTGAGCTGGGCGGCGAGCTTGGCCTCGCCGAGGAACATCTCGACGAAGTCGGGGTCCTCGGCCAGGTGCGGGAGGATGCGCTTGACGACCAGCGTCTTCTCGAAGCCCATGGGGCCGGCGGCCTTGGCGAGGAACACTTCGGCCATGCCACCGGTGGCGAGCTTGCGGATCAACTGATACTTGCCGAGCTGCTGCATCACGAACCGTTTCCTCCTCGGGCCGAGTCCGAGGACCACCCCGAGCAACGGCGGGAGCCTACCGCGCCGCGCGAGCAGACGGTCGCACAGAGTCGGGCCCAAGGGGAATGCGGTACTCGAGGAGCCGGTGACTCGACTGTCTGCCCGGCCGGGCTCCTGGCGATCTCGGAGGTGGCTCCTCCAAACTGTTGATGGAGTGCGAACTGGAGAGCGGCCTTGAACGTCCCGTGGTCCGTGCTGGTGGTGGTGAGCGCAGTGACTCTCGCGGCCTGCTCTTCGGGGCGGAGCGAGGCGATGAAGCCCGGGCCTCCTGAGGTCACGGAGACGGCACCGCAGCAGGAACCGCAGCCGCCCGCGGAACAGCCCCGCGAGCCGTCTCCTCCTCCTCCGCCACCGACTCGCACGCCTCCCGAGTCATCCCGTTGTGGACATGACGAGATGGATTGCTGCGGCATCTGCATCCCCCGGGCCGAGAAGCGCTGCCCCGAGAACGTCCACTGCCCCACGTCTGCCCCCGAGAAGTGACGCCCCGCGGGGTGGCCTCCCCTTCCGCTGTCAGACAGAGGCATTACTCCTTGGGTCGATCCCACCCAGGAGGCTTCCCTGAAGTCCCACCTCCCCGTTCTCGACTGCACTGTTCCCACGCCGGGCTATGTCCCCGAGGACGTGGTGTGCTCCGCGGCTCCGAAGGCTTCCTGTGATCCGGGCGCCCACCCGGATCGCGCGAGCACGGGCTCCGCTCACCCGAAGGCCGCCGGGCCTGTCTGGGTCACGGACTCCCGCTCGCCGGGAACGGTGGTCGCGCTGCGGGATGGGTGGTGCTTGCCCAGCGCGAGAGGCCCACTCTCCGCGCCTCCTGCCGTGCACGGCTTCCGGAGCCCCGTGCCCGCCCCTCCTTATAAGGAGGAGGACTGCACCCGCGGGCCGCGCAGCTTCGTCGATGTGCTCGACTGTCTGATGTAGCGCGGAGGTGCGCTCAGCCCACGTCCACCAGGCGCACCACCACCGCGTTGTTGCCGTAGCCGAGCCGGTTCCATTGCGACGTCTCCGGCTGCGCCTCGCCGGACTCGTCCGTCGCGCGCGAGCGCAGCGAGTGCCGCCCCGGTTCCGCGTTCTCCCACGTGAAGGCCCAGCGCACCCATGACGAGGGCTTCGGCGTCTCCAGCAGCGTGGCCGGCTTCCACGTCTCCCCGCCGTCCACCGCCACCTCCACCTGCACCACCCGCCGCTCCCCGCTCCACGCCACGCCGTGCACCACCACCCGGCCCGGTGCTACGCGCGCTCCCTCCGCTGGCGTGAGGATCAACGACTTCACCCGCACCCGCGTCACCGGCTCCGGCTCCCCGCCGTTGCCCAGATCATAGACGTAGCGCTCGCGCTGGTAGTGGCCCGTGAAGGGCCGCGTGAGGGCCTCGATGCGCCTCACCCACTTCACGCTCGCCATGCCGTACCAGCCCGGGACGATCAGCCGCACCGGTGCCCCATGCGCGCGAGGCAGCGGCGCCCCGTTCATCTCCAGCACCAGCAGCGTGTCCGGGTGCATCGCCTTGCTCACCGGCAGCGCGCGGGCGAAGCGCTTGCTCCCCTCCCCGTCCGCACCCTCCACCAATATCTCCAAGACGTCCGGGCGCAGGCGCGCGCGTCCCAGCACCTCCGCCAGTGGCACTCCCTTCCACACCGCAGTGCCCAGCGCGCCCTTGTCCCACGGCTCGCCCTCCGGGAGGGGCGCCATTGCCGTGCGTCCGTTGCCTGCACACTCCAGGGTCGCCGCCACTTCGTGCAGGGGCGCTCGCGCCAGCTCCGCCAGCGTCAGCGTCAGCGGCGTCTCCACCGCGCCTTCCACGGTGATGAGATGCGTGCCGACCGGCAGCTCCGGCTCGGGGTTGTTGCTGCGCACGAAGAAGGAGGCCGTGGGCGTGCGTGCCTGGGTCAACGCCTCCAGTGGCGTCTCCGCGTTGAAGGGCTCGAACTTCACCGGCACCAGCCCGGCCCGCGCCTCTTCCCCCTGAAACTCTCCTGAGGTCTCTGGCGCCTCAGCGCCTGTCTCCAGCTCTCCGTCCACGCCCGTCACCCCCTGCCAGGGAGATAGGGGCGCACCTGTCCGGAGGACAAGGGCCCGCGTTCGCTTGCGGTCACTTGTCGGGCCAGACGTCCAACTGCACGCGGGACAGGTGAAGCCGGGCGGACAGGGCAGCTTGCTCGCTTGCCGTGTCACGGTCGCGGGTCTTGAGACGCAGCGGCCCTGCGTCTCTCGTGTTAGTGGGAGGCGGCGCCGCGCCTGTTCTCCTCCCGGAGGTCGAGGAAGTCTTCCCATGAAGCACCGGTATGACGTCATCGTGGTGGGCCTGGGCCACGCGGGCTGCGAGGCCGCCCTCGCCTGTGCCCGCATGGGGCTCGACACGCTCGGCCTCACCCTGAAGCGGGACCGCGCCGCCGTCATGAGCTGCAACCCCGCCGTGGGCGGCACCGCCAAGGGCCACCTCGTCCGCGAGCTCGATGCGCTCGGCGGTGAGATGGGCCACGCCGCCGACCGTGCCGGCACCCACTTCAAGACGCTCAACGCCTCCAAGGGTCCTGCCGTCCAGGCCACCCGCGTCCTCTGTGACCGCGACGCCTACGCGCGCATCGTCCAGTCCGTCCTCTTCTCCCAGCCGAACCTCACCGTGCACGAGGCCGAGGTCTCCTTCCTCGTCGCCGAGGGCGGCCAGGTGGCGGGCGTGGTGCTCGGGGATGGCACCCAGGTCCAGGCGCGGGCCGTGCTCCTCACCACCGGCACCTTCCTCCAGGCCCTCATGCACGTGGGCGAGAAGAAGGAGGTGGGAGGCCGGCTCGGGGACGAGGCCGCTCGCGGGCTCTCCGAGTCGCTGCGCGCCCTGGGCTTCACGCTCGGCCGCTTCAAGACGGGCACGCCGGCGCGCCTGAAGCGGGACTCCATCGACTGGAACGCGGTGGAGCCCCAGCCGGGAGACCTCCCGCCACGCTTCTTCTCGTGGCGCACGCGCCAGGCGCTGGGGGGCCGTGAGCCCGCTCCCCTCCAGCCTCCGGTGACGTGCGGCATCACCTTCACCACGCTGGAGACGCACCGGCTGCTGCGCGACAACCTCCACCGCTCGCCGCTGTTCCAGGGAGACATCGTCGGGCGTGGGCCTCGCTACTGCCCCTCGCTGGAGGACAAGGTGGTGCGCTTCGCCGCGCGCGAGCGCCACCAGGTGTTCCTGGAGCCAGAGGGCCCGGACTCCCCCCTGGTGTACCCGGCGGGCCTGTCCACGAGCATGCCCGCGGACGTGCAGCTCGAGTTCCTGCGCAGCATCCCCGGCCTGGAGCACGTGGAGGTGGTCCGCTACGGCTACGCGGTGGAGTACGACTACGCGCCTCCCACGCAGCTGTCCTCCATGCTGGAGACGAAGGCCGTGCGCGGCCTGTACTTCGCGGGGCAGCTCAACGGCACCTCGGGCTACGAGGAGGCGGCGTTCCAGGGGCTCTACGCGGGCATCAACGCGGCGCTGCAGGTGAAGGGCGAGCCGCCGCTGCTGCTCGGCCGGGAGGAGGCACACGGGGCGGTGCTGGTGGACGAGCTGGTGACGAAGGGGGTGGACGAGCCGTTCCGCATGTTCACCAGCCGCTCGGAGCACCGGCTCAAGCTGCGCGAGGGCAATGCGGAGCTGCGCCTGGCTCGGCACGGGCACCGGGTGGGGCTGGTGCCGCGCGAGGCGCTCGAGCGGGTGGAGGCGCGCGCGCGGGCGGTGGCGGAGGAGGTGGCGCGGCTGAAGCGCACGGGGCTGGCGGCGCGGCTGAAGCGGCCCGAGGTGAGCTACGCGGCGCTGGCGGCCGAGGCGCGCGAGTGGCCCGAGATGCCGCCCGAGGTGGCCGAGGAGGTGGAGGTGGAGGTGAAGTACGAGGGCTACATCGCTCAGGCCGAGCGTGCGGCGGCGCGCGAGGCGGAGGCGTGGGACGGCTGGATCATCCCCGCGGGCTTCCGGTTCGCGGAGGTGCGGGGCCTGTCAGCCGAGGCGGTGGAGAAGTTCACGGCGCACCAGCCCGGCACGGTGGGCCAGGCGCGGCGCATTCCGGGGCTGACGCCCGCCGCCCTGTCCCTGCTTTTGGTGGCACTGAAGAAGGAGCGCCCCGTTCGCTAGCAGGGCTGATCAATGATCCAGCACCAGCAGAACGGATCAGCAGGCGGCAACCGGGAACTCCACAAAGCCCTGGCAAGAACGGCGCGCTTCAGGTACACGGTCGCCCCGCTTCTCGACCGGAGGCGAGAGACCCATCGGGTCGGATCAGCCTTCGCTCCCCTGCCAGGTCAGTATGTCCAAGTACGCTTCGAGCGACGGTTCCAATCTGTGAACCTGTGGACATGATCGAAGGGCGCCTGTGGGAAACGTGTGGAGAACTCGCGCTTTTCTGGAGGTCTGAGGGATATCAGGCACTTGCGCCCTGGGTCCATGTGGAGGATCTGTGGATAACACGCGCTTCTTTGATCAGCTCCAACAGGGGTGCCAGACGCTCGGTGTAAGCGTGGGTGAGGACGTCCCTCCGAAGCTGCTTCGGCTCATGAATGAGCTGATCAAATGGAACGCCAAGGTGAATCTCACCGCCATCACCGCTCCCGAAGAGGTGCTCGAGAAGCACTTCCTGGACTCGCTGGCGGTGCTGCCCGAGGTAGAGGGCGCTTCCTCCCTGGTGGATCTCGGCGCGGGGGCTGGCTTCCCGGGGCTCCCGCTCAAGCTCGCCCGGCCCGCGCTGGCGGTGACGCTCGTTGACGCGGTGGGCAAGAAGGTCGGCTTCCTCAAGGCCGCCATCGCCGCGCTTGGGCTGAAGGACGCCCGCGGGCTCCACGCTCGCGCGGAGGGCCACCCCGAGGCGGAGGGCATTCCCCGCGCGGAGCTCCTCATCGCTCGCGCCTTCATGGATCTTCCCGACTGGTTGAACCTCGCGCCCTCCTATGTGCTGCCCGGTGGGCGCGTGGTGGCGATGCTCGGCAAGGCCCAGCCGGACGCGGAGCTGCAGGCGCGCGCCGGCGAGCGGGGCCTCCGGCTGATCTCCGCGCGCCAGTACCGGCTTCCGTTCTCGCACGCCGAGCGGCAGGTCGCCGTCTTCTCCCAGGCCTGAGCCGCTCCCGGGCAGAGCGCGGCGGCCGAAGTCAGCGCCCGCTCCAGGCCCTGGTGATCAGCGTGCGTTCCACGCCACGGACTCCGACTGCAGGGAGAGGATCCGCGAGCCCCGGGGCAGCTGGCCCTCCGCCAGGCAGGTGGTGGCTCCCGTGAGCGAGAAGGTCGCCGAGGCCGACAGCCCCACCGCGTTCGTCACCGTGGCGGTGATCTCCGGCGGCGCGTCCGTCAGCATGCACGGCGGCGGAGTCCACTCCACCTCGCTCTGCGAGGCCTCGGACGCCGCGGGGCCCAGGGTGCCCGTGGTGGTGGCCCAGGTGATGGTGAGCGCGCGCGCCTGCGGATCACTCGCCACGACGCGGAAGGTGACGCGGTTGCCGGAGAACCAGCGCAGCTCGGACTGGAAGGTGCTCGTGATGCGTGGCGCGGTGTTCGCGTCGGGCGTGCCCTCCCGCGGCGAGGACTGGTGCGCGGCGGGCTCGGGGGACTGTTGGCTGCAGCCACCCAGCAGCATGCCCAGCGCCGCCATCAGCCCCCGCCCCTTCCAAGTTCTGTGTGAGTGCATGGCGCGCCTCCCGGCTCAGCGCTTGCGAGCGTTGCGCACACTGTAGGAGACGTTCGGGAGAGGGCCAGTTTTCAGCGCGGTGCGGAGGCCGAGGCCTTGTGGATCAGCGTTCGGCGTTGCTCGGATCCGAGGGGGAGTTCGCCGCAACCAGCGGGCACTCGAGTCCGTAGAGCTCGAACGAGCGCATGTGCGCCCAGCCTCCGTGCCACTCGGTGCCGGAGAAGCGCACGTAGCGAGCCACCCGCTGAGGGAACCACACGCGGCGAGGGACGTTGTTGTCCTTGGGCTCGTTGGTCACCGCGTGCACGTGGCTCCAGTGCAGGCCGTCCAGGCTCGTGCTCACCGTGCTCGTCGCGCTGGGGCCGAAGCGGGTGTCCCAGGCCCAGTCCAGCACCATGGCGGTGAGGGTGTAGTTGCGGCCGAGATCCACCTGCACCCAGGCACCGGTCGAGTCATTGCTTCGCCAGGCTGTGGCCGGGTTGTGGTCGATCGCGGCGCTGGCCTCCCCCGTCTCGTAGAACCCGGAGGTGCTCGCGGTGGCCTGCCTGGCGAGCTCGCAGTCACTGGGCTGATGGCCCGGGGCCCACTGCTCCTTCACCTGGATGGGCGTCTCCAGGGAGTTGAGGGAGTCCTCCATGTCGGGCGGATGCAGGGCGGAGGGTGGGGGCACCTGGATGGGGGGCGGCGTGGGGTCCGGGAGGGTGTCGTCCACGGCGCTCGAGTACTTCCGGTGGCTGTCCTCGACGGAGCGTTTCGCGAGGCTGGTGGCGCGGCCCGTGGCGTAACCGGCGCCGAAGATGAGCAGCGCGGCGGCGGAGCCCAGCGCCACGAGCTTCAGGCGGCGTGCGGGTGGCCGTGGTGCCTGCTCCGGGGCATCCAGCTCGCGCAGGGCCTCTTTGGCGGAGACGAAGCGGAGCGCCGGATCCACGGAGGTGAGCCGCGCGAGGAACTCGCGGAAGGCCGGCGTGACATCCACGCTCGCGGCGAGCTCCTCGGCTGGGGTCAGCTTCTGCTGCTTCCACGCCGGGTCCCACGAGAGCGCGTCCACGAGGGTGACGCCGAGACCGAACAGATCCGTGGCGGAGTCCAGCTCGCCGGTGGTCTGCTCGGGGGGCGTGTAGCGGGAGGCCTCGGAGCTGGTTCCACCGCGTACCCAGGCCGCGCCGAAGTCCACGAGGAAGAGCGCGCCGTCCGAGCGGCGGATGAGGTTGGCGGGCTTGAGGTCTCCATGGAACACCTGCGGCGAGCGGCTCTGCAGGTAGCGGAGGATGTCGAGCACGTGGCGGGCGAGCTCGCGTGCCTCCAGCTCCGTGGAGTGGCGGCCGGCGAGCTCGGTCTCGAGCGGAGTGCCTTCGATGAACTCCTGGGCGAGGTAGAGCCGGGTGTCGGCGCCGAGGCCGAGCTGCAGCATGTCCAGGTAGCGGGGGATGCGCGGGTGGGTGAGGCTCTGGAGTTGCCGCGCTTCCTGGTGGAAGGCCTGGAGGGTGGCGGCGGAGGGCTCGGTGGAGAAGGACAGCTCCTTGAGGACGACGAGTCCCTCCGCATCATCGGCGAGATAGGTGCGGGCGGCGCCGCGCTGCCCGAGCACCTGGCGCACGCGGTACGGCCCTACCCTCACCGCCACGCCGCAGCGGGTGCAGCGTTCGCCGCTCGCGGCCTCGCCGCACCCAGGGCAGCTCCCTGCTGGTGGAAGAGGACCTGTCATCGAGCTTCTTCCTGCGCCAGCTGGCATGAACGGTCTCCCACCACGCTCAAGGGGGCATTGTCTGCCGGGATGCGGTCGGGAACAAGGCCGCGAGACAGAGAGTGCCTCGAGAGGAGAGCCACGCCGGATCCGTTCACGGACTCGCAGCAGCCAGGAGGGACGGGGCTCGCGGATGCGCGCGAGTGACGCGGGAGAGTTCGGCACGGGCGCACGATTGGGGGGACACAGGTCGCGGGCCCCTCGTCTCGGCGCGGGTCCCCCCGTCAGCTGACGGGTCCTCCCGCGCCGGCCGTCCCGCTCTTCCAGGGTCTCTCATTCATGGCTCACGGATTCGGGGCATCTGGGCTGCGCGCTCTTGCCGAAGCCGTAGGGCTGCCGGACAGGTGGGCCGGGCACTTCGAACGATGGCCGCCCAGACCCTATGAGTGGAGTGACAGCACGCATTTGGCGGTCGCTGTCCATGCACCGCTGTTCCACGTGGAACGTCCCGCATCGGCTGGCCCCACTGCACGTGAGCAGATCACGGTCTCTGCTGCGGTTGTTCCACGTGGAACAGTGCTCTCGGAAGTTCAGAGCTGGTGCGCTGACACCTTGCTGCTTCAGCACCCAAGCCTCCTTCATACATATGAAGCGTCCCTCGTCACCCTCGGGCGGGATCCGCGCGTGCAGTTCATGGTCTGAGCCGCGCCTGTTCCACGTGGAACGTCCGTATCCGAGGTCCTCGGTCAGGCAACCTGAATCCTCGCTGCTCCAGCATCCGTACGTGTTCCACGTGGAACGTCCTGGTTCATGGCTTGGGCCGGATCCACGTGCACTGCTCGGGGTCTCCCGGCATGCCTGTTCCACGTGGAACATCGAGCTCCGAGTCTGGGCGCAGCCCGGTGCGTCCGCGCTGCTCCAACCTCCACGCCTGTTCCACGTGGAACGCCCGTCCGCGGACCCGCCTCAGGGGGACCGGAGACGACCTCCGGCGTGCCGCTCCGCACCCCCTTCGAGGTCATCCGAGAGGTAAGCGAGCAGGCCAAAAATGACACTAGATTGGGTGACCATTTGGTGGCTCAATGCCCCCGCACTTTCGTGCACCGGGCGACACTCTCTCCGCGCCGCCCCGATGACCGAAAGCGCCACGGAACGCAACGCTGCACCCCGGACGCCGGGGACGGACTGAGGATGGGCCACGTGGGTCGAATCATCTGCATCTCCAACCAGAAGGGTGGCGTCGGCAAGACGACCACCGCCATCAACCTCGCCGCCAGCCTCGCCTCGGCTGAGCGCCGCACGCTCCTGGTGGACATGGATCCCCAAGGCAACGCCGGCAGCGGGCTCGGCCTCAAGCGCGACCAGCTCCAGGGCACCATCTATGAGGCCCTCCTCAATGGCCGCCCCATGAAGGAGCTCATCCACTCCACCGAGCTGCGCTACCTCCATGTCGTCCCCGCCACCCCGGACCTCACCGGCGCCGAGGTGGAGCTCGTCAGCCTGGACCGCCGCGAGTTCCGTCTCCGCGAGGCCCTGCGCCCGCTGGCCAAGGAGTACGACTACATCCTCATCGACTGCCCGCCGTCGCTGGGCCTGCTCACCCTCAACTCCCTGGTGGCCGCCGACTCCGTCCTCATCCCCCTGCAGTGCGAGTACTACGCGCTCGAGGGCCTCTCCCAGCTGACCCACACCGTGGACCTGGTGCGCCAGGGCCTCAACCCCGCGCTCAAGATGGAGGGCATCCTCCTCACCATGTTCGATGGGCGCGCCAACATCGCCAATCAGGTGGTCGACGAGGTGCGCGGCTACTTCAAGGACAAGGTCTTCGGTGTGGTGGTGCCGCGCAACGTGCGCCTCGCCGAGTGCCCCTCCTTCGGCAAGCCCATCATCCTCTATGACATCAAGTCGAAGGGCTGCGAGAGCTACCTGGCTCTCGGCCGCGAGATCATGAACCGCGAGGGCAGGAAGCCGCCCGCCCGCAAGGTCGCTTGATTCGCCGGACTGAACCCAAGGACCCTCAACCTTCCCCTCCACGCTCCCCGGGGCGTGAGGAACTGGCGCCTGGGCGCCACCGTGGAGAGAAGCCGTGCTGAATGCTGCCGACAAACAGAAGCGCGCGCTGGGCCGGGGCCTCTCGGCCCTCATCCCCCAGGCCGCCCCCGTGGCCGCCGTGCCTCATAAGGGGGCCGCCGAGCCCTCGCCGCGCAACGGCGTGCTCAAGCTGTCCATCGAGTCCATCCGCCGCGACAGTGCTCAGCCGCGCCGCTACTTCGACGAGACGAAGCTGGCCGAGCTCACCGAGTCCATCAAGGCCCAGGGCGTGCTGCAGCCGGTGCTCGTGCGCAAGGATGGCGATGGCTACAAGATCATCGCCGGGGAGCGCCGCTGGCGCGCGGCCCAGGCCGCCGGCCTGAAGGAAGTGCCCGCCCTGGTGCGCGAGGTGACGGAGGCTCAGGCCTTCGAGCTGGCGCTGGTGGAGAACCTCCAGCGCGCGGACCTCAACCCCATTGAGGAGGCCGAGGGCTACCAGCGGCTCCAGGACGAGTTCAAGCTCACCCAGGAGCAGATCAGCCAGCGCGTGGGCAAGGAGCGCTCCACGGTGGCCAACGCCCTGCGGCTCCTGGGCCTCCCGAAGGATGTGAAGGAGCTGGTGGCCGATGGCGCCCTGAGCATGGGCCACGCGCGCGCGCTGCTCGGCGTGCCGCGGCTGCCGGAGCTCCAGGCGCTCGCGGCGAAGGTCGCCGAGCAGAAGCTGTCCGTTCGTGACACCGAGAAGTTGGTGCAGCAGCGCCGCACCCATAAGAAGGAAGCGGGCCGTCCGCCGAAGCAGAGTGCTCAGGCGAAGGCCCTGGTCGAAGAGCTGCAGCGCCGATTGGGGACAAAAGTACGTCTGACTGAGCGGTCCCCAGGAAAAGGAACTTTGGAAGTGGACTTCTTCTCGTACGATGACCTGGATCGGCTGTTGAAGCTTCTCAGGAAGGAGTAGCGCGTGGCGCTCCTTGGCGGGAAAAAAGACGAAGCACCCAGCAGCACTACCAGCAAGCCACTGTTCAAGCGGGAGGAGGATTTCGTGTCGACGCGTCCAGGCGACATTCACACGCTGCTCGGCAAGGGGAGCGAGTTCACCGGAAAGCTCACCTTCGAAGGTCAGGTGCGCATCGACGGCAAGTTCAACGGGGAGATCTCCACCAAGGACACGATCGTCATCGGCGATGGTGCTCGCGTCGAGGCGACCATCAGCGCCGGCACGGTCATCATCCACGGGACGGTGGTGGGCAATGTCACCGCCGCCCAGATCATCGAGCTCAAGCAGCCGGGCCGCGTGAAGGGGGATCTCACCACGCCGGCGCTCACCATCGAGCGCGGTGCCAGCTATGACGGCACCTGCAAGATGGAGGGTGGCCGGCCGCCCGTGCCGGGTGGCGAAAAGAAGTAGTGTCTCGCGTTCCCCACAACGCGCTCCGGGCGTCCATGCTGGCGCTCGTCATGCTGGCCGCTGGCTGCCCGGAGAAGAAGGAGGCGCCCGCTCCCTCGCCAGGGAGTGGAGCCTCCGGGGGAGCCACTGAACGCCCGTCTCCCCTCCGGGCGGGGGTGAAGGTGCCCCTGCCGCAGGGCTGGTCGGCGCTCGTGGCAGCGGACTCGAGCTTCCAGGCCGGGCCTCCGGGCCATCCCGTGCTCCGGGTGGATGTGCGCCGCGGCGAGGGACAGAAGCTGCCCTCGGTCGACGAGCTCACCGCCTCCATCCGCCAGCAGTTCTCCGACTTCCAGGTGTCGCTGGATCAAGAGGAGGGCGACGAGCAGGTGACGCTGGTGCGCATCACCGTGGCACCCAGGCTGACCGATGGAGGTCTCGGGGCTCACGGGCCCGCGCTGATAGGCGCTCGGCGTGTCGGGGAGGACCTGTTCCTCTGTGCCACGCTTCCGGGCGCCAGCGGCGAAGAGGTGCGCCTGGCCACCGAGGCCTGCCGGGACATCCAGGTCCAGGCGGCTCCGCGCTGAAGAAGGCTCGTGGGTGGAACCCCACACAGGCTGCCGGTGTCCCACCTCCTGCGGGGCTCACCGGGTGGGAGACGCTGACAGTCAGCGCGACTCTCACGCAGTGGGGCTTCACGTTTTCGAAGCGAATTCATAACCTATTGCTTACGTCCATGAACTGGACTGCCCGTGGTGGGCACCACACCCAGGTGCCCACACTTCCGAGAAGGAGTGAAAGCAATGGCTCTCCCCGAGTTGCTCTCCCCCGCAATCAGCATCGCTGGGGTGCTCCTGATCGGACTGATCACCGCGGCCCTCGCGGCGAGGCAGGCCCGCCCGCAGCCCGTCCCCGTCCGCCGCAACCCGCGCCGTCACTGAGCGCCCGGGACGCGCCGCCCCAGGCGCTCTCCCAACCCTCAGCGCTTGAAGGAGAGGGAGAGCGCGAAGTCCTCCGCGGCGTCCGTCCACCACGCGGACAGGTGTAGCCCCGCGGCGGCCAGCTCCGCCTCCACCTGCTCCGGGCGGAACTTGCAGCTCACCTCCGTGCGCAGCACCTCGCCCTCCTCGAAGTGGGCGAAGCGCTCGAGCGCCGGGAGCCGCACCACCTGCTCGCGCAGCGAGATGAGCCGCATCTCGATCCAGCCGTGCTCCTCGTCGAAGGGCGCCAGGTGCTCGAAGGCCTCCACGTCGAAGTCGGCGCCCAGCTCGCGGTTGAGCACGCGCAGCACGTTGAGGTTGAACTCGGCCGTCACGCCCGCGCCGTCGTTGTACGCGGCGAAGAGCCGGTCCCGGGATTTGAGCAGGTCCGTGCCCAGCAGCAGCCCGTCACCTGGCGCCAGCCCCTCGGCCACCTCGCGGAAGAAGTGCGCGCGCTGCGCCGGCTTGAAGTTGCCGATCGTGCCGCCCAGGAAGGCCACCAGCCGCCGCCCCCCCCGGGGCAGGCGCCCCAGGTGGCGCTCGAAGTCTCCCACCACCGCGTGCACGGACACGTCAGGGTATTGCCGCGCGAGCCGCTTCGCCGCGCTCCGGAGGAAGGCCTCGCTCACGTCGAAGGGCACGAAGCGCCGCAGCAGCCCCTCCGCCTGGAAGGTGTCCAGCAGCAGGCGCGTCTTCTCGCTGGTGCCGCTGCCGAGCTCGATGAGCGTGTCCGCACCGCTGAGCCGGGCGATCTCCCCCGCGCGCGCCTCGAGGATCTCCCGCTCGCGCCGCGTGGGGTAGTACTCGGGCAGCCGGGTGATGTCGTCGAAGAGCTGGCTGCCGCGCTCGTCATAGAGCCACTTGGGCGACAGCTCCTTGGGACGCCCGCACAGGCCCGCCTGGGCCTCCTCGCAGAGCGCGCGCCGCGCATCTCCCGGCCGCACGTGCACGTCCACCGTGACGGGCTGCTCCCGCGTGAAGTCTGTCCACTCCATCGCCTCCCGCTCCTTCCTCACCTCGCGTCCCTCGCACAGCGGAAGCCGGCGAAGATCTGCCGGCGAACCGGGTAGTCCCAGTTGCGGAAGCTGTTGCGCACGGCCACGGGAGCGCTCGCCCACGCGCCGCCGCGCAACACCTTGTAGTCGGTGCCGAAGAACACCTCCGAGTACTCGCGGTAGGGGAAGGCGTGGAAGCCCGCGTAGCCGCCGAAGTCGCTGGCCGTCCATTCCCACACGTCCCCGAGCAGCCCCCACACTCCCTCCACGCTCCGGCCCTCGGGGAACGAGCCCACGGGAGCAGGGCCCCACGTGTCCCCGCCCAGGTTCGCGTGCGCGGGCGTGGGCGCGGTGTCGCCCCAGGGGTACTCGCGCGGGGTGCCGTCGCTGCCCACCGCGGCCTTCTCCCACTCGGCCTCCGTGGGCAGGCGCTTGCCGGCCCAGCGCGCGTACGCGTCCGCCTCGTACCAGGAGACGTGCTGCACGGGCTCGTCCTTGGGCAGCGGCTCCACCTGGCCGAGGCGCCGGCGCAGCCACTCGTGCTGGCCCCGCGGCAACCAGAAGAGGGGATGGGCCAGCTTCTCGGCCTGGACGAACGCCCAGCCCTTCGGGTCCCACCAGCGCGGCTCCTCGTAGCCGCCGGCCTCCACGAAGACGAGGTAGTCCCCGTTGGTGACGGGGTGCGCGTCGAGGAAGAACGGCGGCACGTCCACCGTGTGCTCGGGCCGCTCGTTGTCGTACGCCCAGGCGCCGTCACTGCCCAGGAGCACCGGGCCGCCGGGGATGAGCACCTCGTGCTGGGGCACGGCACCGGGGCGTGGCCGCTCGCGCGCGGCCGGGCGGTACTCCCACGTGGTCATCAGCTGCAGCGTGGCGGCGAGCGTCTCCGCGTGCTGCTGCTCATGCTGGGCCACCATGCCGAACACGAAGCCGTCCCGCAGCAGCGGCTCGGGCGAGTCCTCCGGCAGGGTGTCCAGGTGTTCTCGCACGGCCTGGCGCACGCGCGCGGCGTAGGCGAAGGCCTCCGCCGGGGGCAGCAGCGGCAGCTGCGAGCGGGTACGGCGCGGGTGCTGGAAGGCGTCGTAGATGGCGTCGAAGGACGGATCCGAGAAGGCCGGTCCGCCCTGCGCGCGCAGCAGCCACTGCTCCTCGTAGTTGGCCACGTGCGCCACGTCCCAGACGAGCGGGGACATGAGCGGCGAGTGTTGGCGCAGCAGCTCCGGCTCCGGCAGCCCGGCCAGCATGCCCAGGGTGCGAGCCCGCGCGGCCTCCAGCTCCCGCCACGCGCGAGCCTTCCAGGGGACTCCCGTGACACGCCTCGCTTGTGCCGCGCTGCCGCCGCCTGACATGACCCCTCCCAAGATAGGGAGGCGGCTCCGGACTGGGGAGCGCCTCCGCCTTCTGGGCAGCCCGGCGTGAGACACTTCACCCCTTCATCGTCCACCCAGGCTGCTCTCCGATGCCGCCAGCCCTCTTGCGTTGCATCCGCCGAGCAGAACCTGTCAGGGAAGGCTGTTGGCGTACAAACTATTCGGAGTGGAGGCGGGCGGCAAGATCAGCGAACTCCCCGGGGACTGCGGGGGGCGTGCCCGGGAGCACGCCAGGCCGCGGGGGAGGGCGGCCCGGCAGCTCCCAGCACTTCTCATGACCGGACGATCTTGACGTTGAAGTAGGGCGTCTTCAGCGCACCCCACAGGCGGATCCACAGCGGCAGGTAGGACTCCGTGCCGCGCGCCGTGGTGATGTCGCCCAGGTCCACGAGCTCCTTCCAGCCGAACTGTGTCTTGAGGAACTCGCCCACCGTGGCCTTGGCGGCCGCGTCGTTACCGCTGATGAACATCGCGTGGTCTCCCCCGCCAACCTTCCCCGGGTCCACCATGAGCTCCGCCGTCACCGTGTTGAGCGTCTTGATGACCTTCGTCTCCGGGAAGGCCGCCTGGAGGCGCTCGCCCAGCGAGTCCGTGTTCCCCGCGAACAGCGTGGGCGGCATGCCCTTGGAGAAGTCCAGCGGGTTGGAGATGTCGATGAGGATCTTCCCCTTCAGGTTGCCGGCCCCCGCCGCGTTCAGCGCGTCCAGCGCGCCCGCGCCCTGGGTGCAGTTGAAGATCAGCTCCCCGAACCCCGCCGCGTCCGCGAACGTCCCCTGCGAGGCCTTGGCGCCCGCCGCCTTCGTCCAGGCCACCGCCTTCTCGTTGTTCGCCGTGCGCGAGCCCATCTTCACCTCGTGGCCCAGCGACACGAGCTTGTTGGCAATCGTCACACCCACCATGCCGGTACCGAAGACTCCGATCTTCATCGCGTGCTCCTCCTGAGTCAGTGCGAGGCGGAAAGTACCGGACGCGCCCCAGGTTGAGAATCACCTGCCCGCTCAACATTCCGTCAACTTCAGGTTAACAATGCGGACATGGACCTGTTCTCCGGAGTGCTCCCCTTCCTCCACACCGCGGAGGAGCGCAGCTTCCGCAAGGCCGCCGCCCACCTCGGGGTGACGACGGCCGCCGTCAGCAAGGCCGTGGCCCGGCTCGAGGCGGAGCTGGGCACCACCCTGCTCAACCGCACCTCCCGCCACGTGTCCCTCACCCCGGAGGGCGCCGCCTTCCTCGAGCACTGCCGCGAGGCGGTGACGCGGCTGCAGGCCGGGCGCGAGCTCGTCGCCCAGGCCCAGAAGGTCGCTGAGGGCGAGCTGAAGGTCTCCATGCCCCTCATCCTCGGGCGCGTGGTGGTGCCGGAGCTGGGGCGCCTGGCCGCGCGCCACCCGCGCCTGTCCTTCAACCTCTCCCTCACCGATCGCTTCTCCCGCATGGCGGAGGAGGGCGTGGACGTGGCCATCCGCATCGGCGAGCTGGAGGACTCGAGCCTGGTGTCCCGCACCTTGCGCGTGCCGCAGTGGGTGACGGTGGCCTCGCCCGCGTACCTCGGGCGCAGCGGCACTCCCCGCCACTACAAGGAGCTGGAGCGCCACGCGTGCCTGAAGTTCGTCACGCCCTCGGGCACCTCGCGCGAGTGGGAGTTCCGGGACCGCCGCGATGCCCGCCCCCTCACGGTGCGGACTCCGGACACGTTCCGCATCGACCATGGGGAGCTGCTCGTGGAGGCCGCCGTGTCGGGGCTCGGCATCTGCCAGGCCTTCGACTTCATGGTGACCGAGCACCTGCGCGCCGGGCGGCTGGTGGAGGTGCTGGCCCCCTATGCGGCGGAGGGCCCACCCATCCGCGCGCTGTGCCTGCCTCGGCGTCAGTCCACTCCGCGCGTCCGCGTGTTCCTCGACTTCCTCCAGCAGGTCCTCCAGCGCGAGCGCTGATCCCCGCCGGCCCGGGGCTCCTGCGCGCGCGCAGAGAGGACACTCCGCGTGGAGGGGAGGCAGTGAGCTATGGAGCGCCGCAGGCGAGCCACTCGGCGAGCTTGCGCCGGTCCTCTACGGAGGGCTGCTCCCCATCCGGAGGCATCTCCTCGTTGGTGACGTCGGTGCCAGCGCCCGCTTGCTCGTCGATCTCGCTGGCCTCGGCGCGGACCTGCTCGAGGGTGTTGAAGTTCACGTCGCTCGGAGCGTCCTTGCGCGCCGAGCCCGTGAGCGCCTCGTTGTGGCAGCGCAGGCAGTAGGTGCCCATGAAGGTCTGCCCGAAGTTCTGGTAGGTGAGCGTCGTGCCGCCAGTCGGGCAGAGAGTGCCTGTCTCCTTGCCTCCTCCACACCCGGAGAGCAGCAACAGGGCAGCACCCGCGAAGGAGCTGAGAACAGGGACGAGACGAGAGGACATAAGCGAGTTCTCCTGAGAGGGGCCCGAGAGAGTAGGCAAGGCCCTCTTTTCTGCTTACTGGAGACAGCCAGCTCTCGCCATAGTCCTCGAGACGGGAATCAACTTCCGGGACTTTGCAGACTCCCGCGGACCCAGAGGCGGATCCGTTCCGCTGTCTCCTTGCTCTCTCGGAGAGCGAGGGCCCGCGCCTCCCGCCCGCCCAGTCTCCCCGCCGTCCGCTGGATGACAACCCTTCTCGAAGGAGCCTTGTGGCGAGGCCCCTCCGCGCCCCCGGCGTGCGGAGCCAGACGAGGAGGCATGACATGGCCTGGTCGAAGACACCCTGGGCAGCATGGAACGGCCTGGGCTTCGGCCTGGTGGCAGGCGCTGTGTTTGCCCTGGCGGAGTGCCTCGCCTCCCTGGTGGGCGGGTATGGCGTCATGCAGCCGGTGCGCTACGCGGCCAGCGTCCTGCTGGGCGCGCGCGCGCTGACCGAGGGCCCGCTGGGGCTGATGATCGCCGCCGGGCTCGCCGTGCACCTCGGGCTGTCGGCCCTCTTGGGCCTGGCCTACTCGCTGATCGACGCGCGCCTGTCTCCCGAGCTGCGGCCCAGGGTGTCGCACCAGTCCGCGGTGGGCATGCTCTTCGCGCTCGGGGTGTGGGTGGTGACGTTCCAGCTCGTCGCGCGCGGCTACTACCCATGGTTCCTGGAGACGCCCCAGTTCTTCCAGCTGCTGATGCACGCGCTCTTCTTCGGAGCCCCGCTCGGGGTGCTCTTCGCCGCCGCCGAGCGCCGCCGGGTGGCCCTCGCCGTGTTCGAGCGGGAGGCGGAAGAAGAGCACACGTCGCGCCGGGCCCGCGGCGGAGCACCGGACTGACCCCGGAGGGGAGGAGAGGGATGATGCGATACGCGAAGTGGGTAGGCTGTGCGTGGCTGGCCGCCAGCGCGATGGCGTGCGCTGGGGCGAACAAGGAGGTGCCGCTGCTCGACGAGCACCCCGTGAGCGCCAGCTCGGGGCAGGGGGGCGGGGCGGAGATCGACACGGGCGAGTGGGCCTGGGGCAACGAGACGCGGAAGACCGAGCGGGTGCGGCACGAGCTCTACGGGCAGGTGGCCCAGGAGCTCGGCCTGGAGTACCGGGACACCACCGCGCGCGGTGCTCCCGCCTGGAGAGGGGACGCGGCAGGCGGCGGTGGCAGGGCCGGCGGCGAGCGTCGCGACTGCGCCGAGGTGCTGGCGGCCAACGAGCCCGCCGCCGTGGTGTCCGGCACGCTGGACTTCGCGCAGGACGGGCTGCTCACCGTCAATGTGCCAGGCCAGGGAGCCATGAAGCTGCGCACGGACCCGAGCACCTGCGCCATCCAGGCCCGGCGCGCGCTGGCTCCCGAGTCCCTGCTCGAGGGCGCCGAGGTGCGCGTCTCCTATGTCATGGAGGATGGACTGCCGACGGCCCGGGTGGTGCGCGCGGAGCCCCTGCGGTACACGCGCTGACGCTCGGGAGGCGCCCACCCGGGGGGCTCCTCGTCGTATGGTGGCCCCATGCACGACGAGCTCCTGCAGCAGATGGCCTCCGCGCGGGATGCCGCCTTCGGGACCCTCGGCCAGATGGAGGAGGATGTCCTCACCTTCCTCCTCAACCCGGCCTTCACCGGCGGGCCGCGGTGGCCCTCGCTGCGCCAGGCCTGGCGCGTCATCCACCGCCCTGGGAGCACGCTGCTCGTCAGCGATGGGCTCTCGGATCCGTTCGATGACCAGGAGGAGCCCTCCCGGGGCTTCGGCCTCGAGTGCCTCATCGAGACCGATGAGCCCCTGGAGCGCGTGTCCGCCAGCTGGCCCTTCCAGGTGCTCGTGGAGGTGTGCCAGGCGGCGGCCAGCCACGGAGGACTGCGTCCGCTGCTGGCCGAGCTGAGGCTGGTGTCCATGGAGGTGTCCGGCGAGGGCATGCCCGCGCCGCTCGTCACGGCGGATGGCTGCGTGGGCGTGATGCTGGGCGTGCCCTCGAGCACCCTGCCGAGCCTCATCCAGACGCCGGCGGGGGATGTGCAGCTCGTCACCGTGAAGGTGCTGCTGGCCCCGGAGCTGGAGTACGTCCGCAAGCAGGGCGCCCAGGGACGGCTCGAGCTGGCCCGCCGCTTCGCGGAGACCGGCCAGGAGCACCTGTGCCGCGCCCAGCGCCTGCCTGTCCTCTGAGCGCCCGCGCCGCCTGAATCCAGGCCCTCGAAGAAACGCTTCGGGTATGATGAAACGACATAACCCTGAGGGTTACGTCCGTGTGGGCCCTGTGCCCCGTGGACCCGGACTGGACTGGACTGGCGAGACCCAAACCCATGGAAAAGCCGCTTTCGAGCATCCTCGGCGCCGCCGTGCGCAACGCCCGGGTGCATGCGGGATTGACCCAGGAGGACGTGGCCGAGCGCATTGGGATGGCCTCGGAGGTGTATGGGCGCATGGAGCGTGGGCAGATGCTGCCGCGCGTGGAGAACCTGCGGCGGCTGTGCCTGGTGCTCAACGTGCCGCCCCACGAGCTGCTCGGCCTGGACGCCTCCTCGTTCAAGGGCGCCTTCTCCGTGGAGGACATCAAACCCCGCGCCGATGACACCGCCGACATGCGCCGCCTGCTGCGCCGGTTGCGCAAGCTCAGCGCCACCCAGGTGAAGCTGCTCAGTCAGATCTCCGGCGCGATGATGGCCCGGGGCCGGCATGGCAAGGGCCGCAAGCGCCTGTCCCTGCGCGGGCCCGAGTGAGGGGAGGGCCCTGGGCTAGCGCAGCTTCAGGCCCGGGAGGGTGAGGGAGCGCGCCCGGGCCTCATCCCACAGCTGGAGGGTATAGCTCTCCGGGAACCCCCCCACTGGGGACTCCAGCTCCACCCAGACCGACGCGAATCCGCCCGGCTCGAGGGGCGCGGGCTGCACCACGGCGAGAGGCTCCAGCTCTTTGCCAGAGCGGGCTGTCACGAGGGCGCCCCCCGCCTGCCAGGGCTTCACGGGATCGACGTTCGAGAGCATCACCTCCACCACGATCCGGGTGCGGATGCGGTGGAGCTTCAGCCTCATCACCTGGAGGGCGGTCCCTGGAGCCAGCGAAGGGGCCTGGAACGAGAGGGTGCGAGCAAGGAGGCGATCCCTCTCGATGGCCTCGGTCGCCAGCAGCCGCGCGAGACTGTCCTGCTTGTCCTGGAGCGGGGCGGAGTCCGAGGCGTGGAGGCAGCGTTGCAGCTCCGCCTCCTTGCGCTCCAACTCGGCCTGACAGGCCTCGGGGCGGCGCGGCGCGCGCGAGATCTCCACCTGGCGCTCGGCCTCGTCCCGGTGGACCACCAGCACGAAGGTCGCGCTCGGGGGACCCTCTGCCGCCGTGAAGCGCACCGTCAGCCGGAGCCGCTCTCCCGGTGAGAGCTTCGCCGAGGGGACCAGGAGCATGGCCTTGCCCAAGCCCTCCACGCGCTCGAAGCGAGCGCGCCCCTCCAACTCCACGGGGGAGGCGAGCTCCCGGTCGAAGAGCAGGGCGGTGGTCAGGCCCGGGCTGATGCAGATTTCAGGAGGCGGCGCCGAGCCCCCCTCCAGCTCGAGGCGGCGGACCCCTGTCTGGCATGGGGAGGGCTGCGCCCAGGCGGTGGCGGACATCCCGAGCAGGAGGAGCGCCAGAAGGAGAGCAGGTGGGCAGGGGGGCATGCGGCGGAAGCTCCGGTTCGGCGGTGAGGCGGGGATCCGCCTCTAGCATGCCTCTCGGACCCAGCCCGGCGACAGGCCGCTCTACGCCTGGCCGCCCCTCAGTGCTCCACGGTCGCATACTCCACAAGCTGGAAAACCTGGACCTTGAGGGCCCCCGGCTTCGAGCCGGGAGCGAAGGGGACGCCTTCGCGCGGATCTTGGGCTTGCTTGAGATAGCCACAGAAGGGGACGCGCCGGCCATCCGGCAGCCGCGCCTCGACGAAGCGGGCGTAGAGCCTGTCGCGGATGAAGAAATCGCCGACCAGCCGGGTGCGGCTCGGGTAGCCCGTCCCCCACGGGCGGCCGCCGTACATGAGGACCTCGTGCCTCCCCTCGGTGACGGTCACCTCCTCGTCGGCAGTGGTGAGCGTGGCTCCGGGCAGGAACACCTGGAGCTCCGCGGGAAAGAAATCCGGATGGGCGCCGCCGAAGGCCTCCCTCATGCTCTCTACGGCGCCCGGGGGGCACAGCTGGCGGGGGGGAGGGCCCACGCGCACCGCGGAGTCCGAGGTAGCACAGCCCCCGGCCAGGGCGCAGGCGGCGACGACTCCCGCCAGAGCGTTGGAACCGCTGGAGCCTGGGCTTCGAAGCTTCTCTGGCGGCGGTGGGGCGGTGGGGGTCTGGTCGAGAGGGAGGTGCCTCATCGTTGAACCTTTCTGTGGAGGGGAAGAGGAGGGCGCCCCGGCCACCGCCAGGGGCCCCGCATCAGGCAAGGGGCGGGCGAGGGCGATGGGGCCCGCGTCGGCGCCAGGGTGCTTCGTGTGAAGAGAGGAGCCCGCGTCCCCCAGCAGCGAGGCCGGGGAGAGCTCCGGATCCAGCGGAGGTGAGGACGGCTCGGAGGAGGTGGCCACGGGCTCCGAGGCCGGAGCGCCTGGCCGCGAGGCGCCGGCCCGCCACAGCACCGCCCCCAGCACCCCCAGCAGCGCCAGGGTGGACGCTGCGACCACCCACTCGCGCCGCCGGCGCCACGGACTGCCCGGAGAGGCCCGCTCCGCGGGACCGGTGGGGACGCTCCCCTCACTCAGGGAGGTGGGCCCAGGTGAGGCTTGCGTCCCCCCCCAGTCCGCCGGGCCCGAGAGGGGCCTCTCCGGGTTGCCCGCGCTGGACATGACGGCCGGTCCCCCCGTGCCCTCTGTCGTCGCGGCATGCGCGCCGGGCGAGAGTGGCACCTCCAAGCTGGAGGAGTCGTCATGCAGCAGCGCCTGGAACAGCTCATGCAGCGCCCGGCCGCTTGGGGGCCGCTCCTGGGGGTTCTTCGCCAGCAGCCGCAGCACCAGCTCCCCCAGCGCGGGCGGCACCTGGGGGTTGAGCACGGCCGGCGAGGCGGGCATCTCCTTCTCGATGAGCGCGGTGAGCACCTCCCGCGGCAGGGTGGGGGGGAAGGGCGGCGTGCCGGTGAGCACCTCGTAGAGCGTGGCGCCCAGCGCGTACAGGTCATCCGTGGGCTGGAAGGGGTAGTGCGCGGTGGGGTCCGCGTACCGCTCGCGGTGGAAGCGCAGCGCCTCGGGGGTGCGCAGGTGCGGGGTGCCCGGGGGCAGCGGGCCCTCGGTGAGCAGGGAGACGGAGCCGGCGTGCTCCCCGGCGCCGAAGTCCACCAGCACCGGCTCGCCATCCCGGGTGCGCACCAGGATGTTGGAGCCCTTCAAGTCCCGGTGGTGGATGGCCTGCGAGTGCAGCGCGTCCAGGGTGAGCGCCAGCGTGTCGAAGAGGCGGAGCACCTGGCGCAGCGGGGGGCGCGTCTGCTGCGCCCAGCCGGTGAGCGTGAGGCCCTCCACATAGTCCATGACGACGTAGTGGTAGCCGGTGCGCGGGTGAGGCCAGCGGCCGTGGGCCCAGACGCGGACCACGTTGGGGTGGGTGACGAGCAGCAGGCACGCCAGCTCCCGCCGGGCGCGGGCGTCCGTGCGGTTGAGGTCCTCGCTCTCCGGGCCGTGCACGGCGAACTTGAGGGCGTACTCCTCGCCGGCGCACTCCACGCGGAACACGGCCCCGAAGCCCCCAGCTCCCAGCCGGGCCTGGATACGGAAGGCGCCCACCATCATGTCCGGCATCAGGTGGAAGGGGTGCTGCATCACACGTGCTCCAGAGACGCCCCGGGTGGAGTCGGCCCGTTGCGTCTCCACTGGCCGTGCCTACCAAGAGGGGCCATGTAACCCATGAGGAGGGGCTGTGTGAGTATGACCTGGGAGGCAGGTTGGTTCAAGCAAGAAGGACCTGATAGGTTGAGCCCCGTCGATAGGCGAGCAGCCAGCGGCAGGCCCGCGCGGCGCTGGAGACGCAGCGGCTGGCGCGCTCGGGCTCTGCTCGCGCTAGGGTTCCTTCATGGTCGACGAGCTGGTGCGAGCGCTGGGGCTCCAGCCCCATCCCGAGGGCGGTTACTACAAGGAGACGTACCGGGCGCGGGCGCAGGTGGAGACGCCCCGAGGCGCGCGAGCCGCGGGCACGGCCATCTACTACCTGCTGTCGCGCGGCGAGTTCGCGGCGTGGCACCAGGTGGCCTCGGACGAGGTGTGGCACTTCTACGACGGCGCGCCGCTCACGCTGTACCTGCTGAGCGAGCAGGGCCTGGAGGCGGTGACGCTCGGGCGGGAGGTGAGCCGGGGCGAGCAACCCCAGGTCATCGTCCCGGCCGGGGTGCTGCAGGCGGCGGTGCCTCGCGGGGACTACACGCTGGTGGGCTGCACGGTGGCGCCCGGCTTCGACTTCGCGGACTGGGAGATGCCGGCGCGCGACACTCTCGTGGCGCGCTACCCGGAGCATGCCGAGCTGTTCCTCCAGCTCACGCGCCTGGGCTGAGCCCCTGGGAGGAGCATCGCCCGCATATAAGGTTACGGGGACGCCCTGGAGGCAGTGTGTGAGTGTGGGTGCATGAGGGTTTTGATGCCAGGCTGATTCAGATCACGGGCAGTTCGTTGAACTCCAGGCCCGCCGCGAGCTGGAGTCGCTGGACTGCTTCCATGAAACGGACGCTGCAGACCAGCATCGTTTCGAAGTTATCCAACCGGAACAGGTCCACGTCTTCGGGCAGTGACTTCGCATCGAGGACAGGCTGCTCCGGTCTTCGGAAACCATCGCGGCCGCAGCGGCCACATGGGGGCGGGCGGGGTGGCAGACACTGTTCGTGCAGCCGCCCCCGAGGCCACAGCTCCAACTCCAGCAACTCCGGGGGATTCTTCTGGCGGAAGCGCAGCTCCGTGCGACAGCCCTTCAGGCTGCGCACGCTTTCTTCCACGAGGCGCTCCAGCGCCTCCCGGCGAATGAGCAGTGCCTCCCAAGAGGGCCATGCGAAGGAGCCAAACTCGCCGTGGGCCTTACCCGTCATGGGCCCGAGCCTTGTTCCGGGCCGAAGCGAGGCGCCGGGTGGCACCAGGGGACGCACGAGGTCGCGAAGCCGCTCGTATTCTTCCACCGGTTCCGCTCGTGGCTCTTCGTACTCCGCGCGGTTTGGCAGAGGGGTCACATCCACGGAGGGATAGGCGATCGCTGTGTCTCCCCAGGTTGCGCCACAAGCGGGACAGCGAACCCCGGGCAGGCCCCAGCGATGCGTGGCGTCGATCCGTCCATTGTACGGGGGAGGGGTACTTGGCCTGATCCAGTAGAAGCGCATCCGTGGTCCTCGATCACTTGGGAGCGGTCTCGGGCCGCACGCGCCAGTGGAAGGGAACGATGGGACCCGTCAGTTCGAAACGGAAGATCAGCTTCACCGCGTGCTCCCAGATCTCGGCCTCGGTTGCACCACGGTTCGCGTTGGCGAAGTCCCTCCATGCCGCATTCCAGGGGCCACCTTCTGCTCCTCGGTGGATGCGGTCGTGAACCGCTCTCTCGACGATCATGGTGTGCTGGTGGATGTTGATGCCCTTGACGCGGAACCATGCGGCGAGCGACGGCTGTTGGGGGAAAAGATGATGCTTGATGGAATCACGAATCTGCAGGCGCGCCAACTCGCTCGGCAACTGCTCGCGCCGGTCGTGGAACCTCCAGGGAATGATGAAGACGGGCAGCCCATTCCCTGAGCCACCCTGAGGACGGCCCCAGTTTCTCCGAGGGCCACTCCCTGGAGGTGCCATGACACCGCCTCGGTACGCCAGCGTCTCCGGCTGCGGTGGCACGTCCTCGCAGCGGTAGATGCCGCACGCCTCATCGCTACACAGCAGGGTGACGCACTGATCGTCCTCGCTACACGCCTCTTCCTCCGCCTCCACCTTCGTCCAAGCCAAGGTGTCAGGTCGATCGGTGACTCCCGAGGGGATCGTTGGCGCAGAGGCAGTACACGCGGCCAGCAAGAGGAGAAAGGGGAGGCTCCGTCCGTGCGTATGAGTACTCATGATGCCCGGGAACATGTCACGCTATTCGAAACAACAGCGGAGGAGTGGCTAGCAGGCCCGAAGGGGCAGGTACTGGCTACGCGGTGATGTTACGGCTTCAAGGCCTCCGCAGGCGCGCCGGGTGTGTATAGGCGTTGAAGCGTCCGCCGCGCACGAACGTGGCGAGCGTCACCCCCGAGCGCTCCGCGAGATCGATCGCGAGCGAGCTGGCCGCTGACACGCTGGCCACCACGGGGATCCGCGCGACGGCCGCCTTCTGCACGATCTCGAAGCTTGCGCGTCCGCTCACCACGAGCATGGCGGGCGGATGCTCGGGACGAGGCGCCGTGCTGCTCGGTGAGGCGCGGGAGGACCGCACCGCCCCTCCGAGCACCAGCGTGCCCACCACCTTGTCCACGGCGTTGTGCCGCCCCACGTCCTCGGCCGAGGCGAGCAGCTCCCCGCTCGCATCCAGCACCGCCGCCGCGTGCACTCCTCCCGTGCGCGCGAAGTTGCGCTGCACGTCGCGCAGCCGATCGATGGCGCGGCCTACCACCTCCGGCGCGAGCACCAGCCCTGGTGGCACCGGTGAGCACACCGCCATCAGATCATCCACGCTCCGCCGCCCGCAGACGCCGCAGGCGGACGTCGTCAGAGTCCCCCGACGTGCCGAGCTCACCCGCTCCACCTCGAGCACCAGCCCCGGCGCGGGCGTCACCTCGATGATGTTGCCCCAGCCCTCCTCGCCCGGGCGGCCGCAGTACGTCACGCCGCCCAGATCCTCCACGGAGCGAAGGATGCCCTCGGAGAACAGGAAGCCCACCGCGAGCTCCCGGTCCTGACCTGGGGTGCGCATGGTGATGGCCACCGTGTCGCCGCTGACGCGGATCTCCAGCGGCTCCTCCACGGCGACCGAGTCCTCCTCGGGCGCGGCGGCCTCTCCCTCCGAGAACCGCACCACCGTCCGCCGCGTGACGCCCTTCTCCTCACGGCTCATGGGCCAGCTCCCGCGCCTGGCGCGTGATGAACTCGGCGATGCCCTGCAGCTCCGCTGTCCCGAAGCGCCGCAGCCCTTCCGGCGCACCCTCGGGCAGCCGCGGCGCGTCCGTCACCACCGCGAGCACATCCGAGCGCGTCGCCGCCAGCAGCGGGCCCTGGCCCTCGCGCCACACCTCCAGCTTGGGCAGGGGCCCCTCCTTCCAGCCCTCCACCAGCACCAGCTCCACCGCGTCCGCGAAGCGCTCGAGCAGGGGCAGCAGCGCCTTCTCCGGCTCCTCCTTCACCGTGAGCTGCACTCCGGCCGGCGTGGCGAAGCCGACCAGCACGGCCCCTCCGCGCTCGAAGCGGGCCGTGTCACTGTCAGCGCGGTGCAGCGGGTGCTGATCCGAAGAGTGCTTCACCACCCCCACGCGCAGGCCGCGGGCGCGCAGCTCGGGCACGAGCCGCTCCACCAGCGTCGTCTTCCCCACGCCCGACCAGCCGATGATGCTCAGCGCGGGAGGAGCCCTCATCCCTCCACCGCCACGTACCGGGGCCGGTCGAACAGCTCCACCTCCACCTCATCGCCCTCGGCGAAGTCGGCGCGGCCGGGCGGCAGGACAACGAGGCCCTCCGCGCCCACGTTCTGGAGGATCTGTCCCGCGCCCTGGGGCCGCATCCGGGCCCAGGGCAGCCCGCCGTCCTCGCGGTGCTCCAAGGTGGCGGTGATGAGGTACGTGAGGCCCGCCTGCTTGTGCCGGGCCTCCGAGAGCCGCGTACGCAGGCGCCGCCGCTCCTCGCGCACCCCCTGGAACCGGAGCAGCAACGGCCGGCCAAATTGATCAAACGCGGCGGTCGCCGCACCGGGATTGCCTGGGAGCACCACCACCGCCAGCGCTCCGAGCCGAGCCACCGCCACGGGCTTGCCGGGCTTGAAGGCCACACCATCCACGAGGAAGTGCGCGCCCAGCTGCGTGAGCACCCGCTTGACGTGGTCCTTGTCTCCCACAGAGGCACCGCCGGTGGTGATGAGCACCTCTGCCCGCTGCGACAGCGCCGAGAGGGTGGCGCGCAGCTCCGCCTCGTCATCGCGGGCGCGCTCGGTGGCCACCACCTCGGCGCCGGCTTCGCGGGCCAGGGCGGCGATGAGGTGGAGGTTGCTCTCGTAGACCTGGTGGGGCAGCGCCGGCATCCCCGGGGAGACCAGCTCGTCCCCGGTGGCGAGCACGGCCACGCGCGGCGCCCGGCGCACGAGCGCGGTGGCGGCCCCCATGGACGCGAGCACGCCCAGCACGTTCGCATCCACCTTCTGCCCGGCGGTGAAGAGGGGCGCGCCCGCCAGCACCTCCTCTCCCGTGAGGCGGATGTCCTTGCCCGGAGGGACGGTGATGAAGAGAGAGACCCGGCCATCCTCGTCGGCGCGGGCGGCCTCCTGGCGGACGACGGCGTCAGCGCCCGGAGGGATGGGCGCCCCGGTGAAGACGCGCGCGGCCTCGCCAGGCTGGACGGCGCGAGAGGGCAGAGTCCCTGCGTACACGGTATCGACGATGCGCAGGCGCGCGGGGCGATCCCGGGTGGCGCCGAGGGTCTCCTCCGCGCGCACGGCCCACCCATCCATGGCGGAGTTGTCGCAGCCGGGCAGCGAGCGCGAGGCGTGCACGGCCGCCGCGAGGAAGCGGCCATGGGCCAGGAGCAGAGGCAGGGGCTCGGGCGGCACCGGGGTGACGGCACCGAGTGCGGTTTGCCGCGCGTTGATGAGAGGAGTGAGCGACATGGAGGTCCCGCCGAGACCCCAGCCTCCACCAAAACCGCCGGGGGAGAAACTCCCGTGAGCAACAGCAGCGCCTGGTGGACAGAGTTCCGCCCGGCTCTCCCCAGCGGGTGCGCGGCTCGCGAGGACGGCTTGGGCCCTGCGCGTCCTCTGCTAGCCTGAGGCCGCACCCTCTCCGGCGAACCCATGGACTTCTTCCCAGACGTGACGCTGGCGGTGGTGGCCGGAGGCCAGGGCCGGCGGCTGTCGGGAGTGCCCAAGGGGCTGTTGAGGCTCGGAGAGGGCACAGTGCTGGAGCGGCTGCTCGCGCTGGCGCCGCTGTTCTCGGAGGTGATGCTGGTGGCGAACGCGCCCGAGCCCTACGCGCGCTTCGGGCTGCGCACGGTCTCGGACGCAGTGCCGGGCAAGGGGGCGCCGGGCGGGGTGCACGCGGCGCTGGCAGGGGCGAGGACGGCATGGGTGCTGGCGGTGGCGTGCGACATGCCGTTCGTGAGCCCGGAGGCGGTGCGCGTGCTGCTGGAGGCGCGAGCCCCCGAGGTGGACGCGGTGTGCTTCACCGTCGGAGGGCGGGTGGAGCCGCTGCTCGCGGCCTATCGTGCCTCCCTCGCGGCCCCATGGGGCGAGCGCCTGAGGGAGGGGGATCCTTCGCTGCGCGAGCTCCTCTCGCGGGGCCCTGCGAGGCTGCTGCCGGAGGAGGCGCTCCGGGCGGTGGACGCCCAGCTGCGCTCGCTGGTGAACGTGAACACGCCGGAGGACCTGCTCCGCCACGGCCTCACGCTCCCGTAAGCCCGCTCAGTGGCAGTGCGTGTTCACGGTAGAGAACAGCTCGCTGATCTCGAACGGCTTCTTGAGGATGCCCTGGGTGCCCGGCAGCGGGGTCCGCCCGCTGGCGGTGACGATGACGATGGGGATGAGCTGCAGGGCCGGGTCCTGGCGCACGTGCAGCAGGAAGTCCTCGCCATTCATCACCGGCATCATCAGATCCAGCAGGACCAGACACGGTGGCACCATCTGGCCCAGCGCCTCGAGCCCCTCCTGCCCGTTGGAGGCGACGGCGACCTCGAAGCCCTCACTCTCGAGGAGCTCGGCCATGGCCGCGCGAATGTCCTCGTCGTCCTCGATGATCAGGACGCTGCCTCGGTGCCGGCTCATGCTCACCTGGAGATTGTAGGCAGGCCCGGAGGATCGGGCAGGGTTGCCGACCCGGCTCTGTCGGATTCCAACGGGCGGCTTGCCCTCCACGGTGCTTGTTGGGGAGCCGACGTCTTCACTCAGCGTGTGACGCAGGGGCTGCGCACGTGCCCCCAGGCCGCCACGGAAGCAGGGCGCGCTCAGTCCGTGTCCGGTACAGTGCCAGATCGGGGGCGACAGTCAGCCGGAATGGATCTTTCCATGCGTGAGGGAAGCTTTGCCGATGAATCCACGATCGGCATCAAAAAGCGGAACATCAGCGAGCCAGTGGCCCGGCTGGTCCCGGCGCTGACCATCGTCTCGCACCCCATGGCCCACCGCGTGGGCGAGCGGCTGTTGCTGGAGGGAGTGCTGTCGGGCCGCGCCGTGGAGGTGTCCCGGAACGCCCCGGACTTCACGCGCCCGGACGCCGTGCTCGGCACGCCCCTGGCCGACCCCTTCCTGAGCCGCAAGCCGGTGGTGTTCTCGCAGGGCCCGGGGGGCAGCGTCCGGCTGTCCCCGGGGGACGGCATCAAGGTGACGCTGGCGGGCGAGGTGCTGCGCGAGCTGTGGGAGTTCTCGCCCGAGGAGCTGGCGGAGGGCGTGGCGCTGGAGCTGGCCGAGCGCGTGGTGGTGCTGCTGCACTGGGCGGACCCCTCGGCGAGCGCGGCGGTGGATGCGCTGGGCATGGTGGGTACCAGCGCCGGCATCCAGCAGGTGCGCCACCACATCGAGCAGGTGGCGGATCTGAACGTGCCGGTGCTCGTGCGCGGGGAGACGGGCTCGGGCAAGGAGCTGATCGCCCGGGGCATCCACCAGTGCAGCCAGCGGCGGGGCAAGGCCTTCGTGAGCGTGAACATGGGCGCCATCCCCAAGGAGCTGGCGCCCGCGGAGCTGTTCGGCGCGACCAAGGGCGCCTTCACGGGCGCGGTGAAGGACCGGGAGGGCTTCTTCCGGGCCGCGCACGACGGCTCGCTGTTCCTGGACGAGGTGGGTGAGGCGCCGCCCGAGGTGCAGGTCATGCTGCTGCGCGTGCTGGAGACGGGAGAGATCTTCCCGGTGGGCGAGCGCACGCCGGTGCAGGTGGACGTGCGGCTCATCGCGGCCACGGACGCGCAGCTGGAGCAGCAGATCCAGGAGGGGCGCTTCAAGGCGCCGCTGCTGCACCGCCTGGCCGGCTATGAAATCCGCGTGCCGCCGCTGAGGGAGCGGCGGGAGGACATCGGGCTGCTGTTCCACCACTTCGCCCGCGAGGAGCTGGACTCCATCGGCGAGGCATGGCGGCTGAAGCCGGACGACTCCTCCACCGAGCCCTGGCTGCCCGCGCCGCTGGCCTCCCGGCTGGTGCGCTTCGGGTGGCCGGGCAACATCCGCCAGCTGCGCAACCTCACGCGCCAGCTCATCATCGGCAGCCGCGGGCACGCCCGGCTGCGGCTGGATCCCCGGCTGGAGAAGGAGCTGGAGTCGTCCCTATTGCCCCGGCCTGGGCGTCCCATCGCCGCTCCGGTGCCCTCGGTGAGCGTGGAGGTGAAGCCCTCGTCCACCTCGAAGCCGCCAGCCGAGCCGAGGGCCCCCGCCCGGCGCAGGGCCTCGGATGTGTCCGAGACGGAGCTGCTCGCCGCGCTGCGCGAGAGCGCGTGGGACCTCAAGGCCGCCGCCGACCGGCTCGGCATTCCCCGCTCCTCCATCTACGACTTGATCGACAAGAACCCCCACCTCCGCACCGCCGGGGACTTGTCCGTGGAGGAGATCACCCGCTGCTTCCGGGAGTGCGCGGGGGACCTGGAGGCCATGGCGCAGCGCCTCGAGGTCTCCAAGCGGGCGCTCGGCCGCCGCATCAAGGAGCTGGGGCTCGGGTCGGGCGAGGCCTGATCCCACGGGCCTCCGGTGTGTCGGACGCCGGTCCGACGTGTCGGAGAGGGCCGTCCGACGTGTCGGAACTCGCAGGGCGCCCCTGTTTTATAGCAGACAGGCCTGACAGAGCCGTAAAAAGGGCCGTCCTTTCGGGTATTTGGGCGTGGCACTGCGGTTGCTTTAGCCTCCCGTCGGTCGGGACAGCAGGGCGGGTAGGGAAAACATCATCTGAAGGGCAGGGGGAAGAAATCATGGCGAACGAGAACGACACGACGACGCAGACGGGTGGCACCACCGACACGAGCACCGGCACCACCTCCGACTCGAGCGGTACGAGCAAGGGCGGCGACGTGCCCGTTACGCCAGGCTAGGACTTTGGGCGCCGGGGGGGGATCTGGCGGTTTCCGCCAGCTCGGCGCCTGCTGAGCTTCTTGCAGTCATTGGGCGGGAGAGTGCTTCCCTGGCCCGCATCCGGAACGCCTGCTGCACATCAGTGCGGGCCTTGGGGCCCGCCAGGATTCATCCACTTCGCACGCAGCAGCAGTGCTTCCGGGTGCTTGGGACAGGATTGGAGCACCTCTTCCACCAAGGCGAGGCCGCGTTCCAGCTGGGGGGCTGGGACGCGGCCCGCTTTCTTTTTCCACCCAGCCCACGCGTGGTGCAGGGAGGCGGAGGCCAGGCGCGCGTCGAGCAGGTCCGGCTCCAGCTTGAGCGCCTGCTCGAAGTCCCTCGCCGCCTCCGCGAAGTCTTCCTCTCGGGCCTGCCCACGGCTCGCCTTCCACTGCAGCTGGAGCGCGTGAGCCTTTCCCAGGAAGCCCCAGGCCTCGCCGGAGCCGGGGTTGTGGCCCAGCGCCTCGCGCAGCTCCTTCTCGGAGCGCTGCAGGGTCGCGCTCGGGTCGCGTCCCCGCGCCGCCTCGTACTCCGCCAGCGTCTGGAGCACCTTGCCCAGGTTGGCCCGGAACAGGGAGTCGTCCGGCGCCTGCTGGAGCGCCTTCTCGAAGGAGCCCATGGCGGCGCGCACGCTTCGGGTGGGATCTTCACCTCGGGCCAGCCGGTACAGGGCGCGCAGCGCGTGGACCTGCCCCAGGTTGTTGTAGCCATGGATGGGGTTGGGGGCCAGGGCGAGGGCCTTCTCGAAGATGGCCTGGGCCTCGTCCAGCATGGGGAAGGGATCTCCTCCGCGCCACCAGGCCTGCTGCGCCTGATCGAGCAGCACCGTGCCGACTCCGGCATGGAGATGCAGGCTGCGTGAGTTGATGGCGAGCCCTTGCCGGTAGAGCTCCAGCGCCTTGGCCAGCAGGGCGGCGCCGTCGTCGGAGCACCTGCGCCGCCCGGCGCGCTCCTCGTTGACCTCTCCTCCATAGAAGTAGGCCACCCAGTGCTTGGGGTTGAGCTCCAGGGCGCGGCGGTTGGCCTCCCACGCCTGCTTGAGATCCTCCTCCTGCGGTGGGAGCGCGCCGGGGGCGGGCGCCGCGGCCGCGGCCTCCCCCGGCTTCTTGGCCCGGTGGAAGTAGGCCCGGCCGAGGTTGATCCACGCGTCGGCGATGCGCGGATCCAGCCGCGTGGCCTCCCGGAGGGCCTCGATGGCCTGGTTGCGGTGTGCCTCCGAGCGGGCGCCGACGTCGTCCTCGTAGGTGGCCCACTGGGAGAGGATCAGCCCGAGGACGGTATGGAACTCGTAGTCCCGGTTCTTCGCATCAATGGCCTGCAGGGCCTGCTCGGCCTGGCGGAGCGACTCGAACGGATCCTCGTGGCGGTTGTTCCGGGCGCGTGCCTGCTGGAAGAAGATGCGGCCCAGCTCCAGGTGGACCTCCCAGGTGGGGTGCCCGTGCTGGAGGGCCAGGCGGGCCGCGGTGAGGGCCTCCTCGACGGAGGCCTGGGAGTCCTGCCAGCGGTTGTTCTGGTTGTCGGCCAGCCGCCGATGGAAGCGCGCCTTCAGCATCAAGGAGGCCGGCTCATCCGGTGAGGCCTGGAGCGCGCGCTTCACGGCCTCCATGCCCTGGGTGAAGGAGGGCAGCACGTCGCCCTGGCTGTAGACCTCGACGATCATCGCGGTGTACTCGAGCTTGGCCAGCGCCTGGTGGACGGCGGGCACGCTCTCGCCGATGGCGGCGGCGGCGGAGTAGGCGCGGCGGCCTTCCTCGAAGTCGGCCCGCGCGCCCTCGAGATCTCCCTGGTTCCAACGCCGGGCGGCCCGGGCCTGGAGGATGTCTCCGCGCAGCTGGGGCGCCTCGTAGAACCAGGGCAGCCGGTTGCGCAGGGAGTCCAGCCGCGCCAGGGCCCCATCGAAGTCGTCCTCATAGAAGGCGATGAGGGCGGCCACATACTCGGAGGAGTGCACGTCCGCGCCCTGGCTCCGGTGCAGCCAGTCCAGGGCCGGGTCCCGGTAGCGGGCCTGGATGTCGCGCCGGCGCTCCTCGATGCTGCGCTGACGCTCGGCCTCCAGGAGCTGATCCTGGTACTGGTGGCCGAGCACCAGGGCGAGCGCATAGGCCACGCGCGGATCCGTGAAGCCGCTCTGCCACGCGGTCTCCAGGTGCGTGCGCGCCGAGGCCTCGTCCCCGAGCGCCAGGTAGCCGCGCGCCAGCGCGTAGTGGCCTGGGCCCACCGCCAGCGCTCCCGCCTCGCGGATCTGCCCCTCCAGCTCGGCCATGCGGGCGCGGATCTTCTCGCGGTCCTCGCGCGTGTCGTGCAGGGGCGAGAGCCCCGAGTAGCGGGCCAGCGCCTCGATGTGCTCGACCTTCTCGGTGAAGCTGCGGGCCAGCTGCTCGCGGCGGGTGGCCTGGGAGTGGGTATAGAGCGCCGAGCCCAGCGCGAGGGTGACGGCCAGGAGCGCGGCGGCGGCCACGCTCACCACGAGCCGGTGCTTGAGGGCCTTCTTGCGCAGCCGGTACCACAGTCCGGTGGAGCGGGCGTGGACGGGCTCGCCGGCGAGGAAGCGGTCCAGGTCCTCGATGAGGGCGCGCGCCGAGTCGTAGCGGGCGGAGCGGTCCTTCTCCAGACACTTGAGGACGATGGCCTCCAGGTCCGTGGGGATGTTCGGGTCCAGGGCGCGGGGAGGGGAGGGCTCCACGGTGGCGATGTTGTTGAGCACCTCCAGCCCGTTGGCGCCGGGGATGGCCTGGTGGCCGGTGAGCAGGAAGTAGAGCGTGGCGCCCAGGCTGTAGACATCCGCGCGCCGGTCCAGGCTCTCCACATCGCCGCGGGCCTGCTCGGGGGCCATGTAGTGCGGCGTGCCCACGGCCGAGCCCGAGCTGACGGTGCCCTTCTCGCTCCAGTCATGGGCCAGGCCGAAGTCCATGACGAAGGGCTTGAGGCGGCCGTCGTCGGTGCGCTCCACCAGGATGTTGGAGGGCTTGAGGTCTCGGTGGATGAGGCCGGCGCGGTGGGCGGCGTGGACGCCCTCGGAGGCCTCTCGGAGCACCAGCACCGTCTGCTCCACGGTGAGCTTGAGCTCGCTGGCCAGCTGGTCCAGGGGTAGCCCGTCCACGAACTGCATGGCGATGTAGGGCTTGCCTTGAACCTCGCCCACCTCGTGCACCTGGCAGACGCGCTCGTGCTCCACGCGGGCCTGGGCGCGGGCCTCGGACATGAGGCGGCGGACGAGCTCCTCGTCATCGCCGCGCACGAACTTCAGGGCGACGTTGCGGCGCAGGCTCCGGTCATACGCCAGGAAGACGCGGCCCATGCCGCCCTGGCCCAGGAAGCGCACGCCCTCGTAGCGCTCCCAGCCGGGCACGGGGAAGGCAGGGTCGGCCTTGTCGCGATCCGCGAGCGTGAGCGCCGGGCCGAGCGTCTCGGCTCCGCCGGTGGCCATGCGAGGGACGAAGGTGGCCTCCACGTCGGCCTTGCGGAGGTCGGCCAGGGACTCGTCGGAGATGACGCCCCGCGCCTTGAGCAGCTCCATGAGGCTCTTGCCCGTGCGGAGCGCCTCCTCGCGCAGCGGGCCCGCCTCTTCACGCGTGATGAGCCCTTCCGCCAGGGCCATGCGCAGCTCGGCCTCAAAGTCTTCGTGCATCAAGGCTGGCTCCGAGGGGGGACTCGGGGAGAGGGGCGCGGGGGGGACACGTCCTGTCCTGCGAGGTCCGCAGGGCAGGGGGTGAGCTATTGTAGATTCACGGGAGGCGCAAGCGGGAGGTCATGCCCCCGAGGCCTGGATGCGCACGGGGATGCGCCGGCGTCCGAACGAGCCCGGAGCGGAGTCGAAGCGGCCAGGCACCCGAGCGCCACAGTCCGGGCACTTGCCATCGGCCGTCACCCGGTACTCCAGCAGCTGGTACCAGTCCCGGACGATGAGCGAGGCCCCGCAGCCGGCGCAGGAGGTGGTGTCCCCTTCGATGTCGTGCACGTTGCCGGTGTACACGTGGTGCAGCCCCGCCCGCTTGGCGATCTGCCGGGCGCGCCGCAGCGTCTCGAGGGGCGTGGCGGGCACGTCCATCATCTTGAAGTCCGGATGGAAGCCCGAGAAGTGCACCGGCACGTCCGGGCCGAGCTTGGAGTGGACCCACTCGGACAGCTGCGTCAGCTCGGCGTCCGAGTCGTTGTGCCCGGGGATGAGCAGCGTGGTGAGCTCGAACCACACGCGCGTCTCGTGCTTGAGGTACTCCAGCGTCTCGAGGATGGGCTGCAGCTTGGAGAAGGTGACGCGGTGGTAGAAGTCCTCCGTGAAGGCCTTCAGGTCCACGTTGGCCGCGTCCATCTTCGCGTAGAAGTCCCGCCGCGGCTCGGCGCGCATGTAGCCCGCCGTCACCGCCACCGTCTGGAGGCCCCGCGCGTGGCAGGCGTCCGCCACGTCCATGGCGTACTCGGCGAAGATGACCGGATCATTGTAGGTGAACGCCACGCTCTTGCAGCCCAGCCGCTGCGCCTCCGCGGCGATGGCCTCGGGCGAGGCCTGGTCCATGAGCCGGTCGTGCTCGCGCGACTTGGAGATGTCCCAGTTCTGGCAGAAGCGGCACCCCAGGTTGCACCCCGCCGTGCCGAACGACAGCACGCTGCTGCCCGGGTAGAAGTGGTTCAGCGGCTTCTTCTCGATGGGGTCCACGCAGAACCCGGACGAGCGCCCGTACGTGGTGAGCACCATCTGGTCCCCCACGCGCTGGCGCACGAAGCAGAAGCCCCGCTGGCCCTCGTTCAGCTTGCAGTCACGAGGACACAGGTCGCACTGGATGCGCCCGTCCTCGAGCCGGTGCCACCACCGTCCTGGATATTCGCGGCTCATGCCCGGATTCCTCCCCCAACCCCGATGATTAGCGGCGCGCGAGCGCTCATGCCCGCGGGACTCGGGCTCTGTGCCAGCGCCCTCGCCAGCCCGGTCGGCCCCCGGCCCGGAGCCCAGGCCCCCGGTGCGCTCCAGGGCTGAACCTGCTCAGGAGCTCAGGCGCTCTGCGAGTAGTGGAGCAGCTCCCGCCGCCACTCGCCGAGCCGCTCGAACTCGTCCGCGGGCCATGTGCCCAGGTGCACCATGACGATGCCACCGTCCGAGGCCTTCAGGCTGGCATCCACGTGGACGCTCGGCTCCACCACGGTGTCCGGAGGATCCACGTAGCCCTCCTGGGGCTCCAGCTCGAGCGAGGTGAGCCGCGCGCCCGGGAACTCGGCGAGGCAGGCGTCGAGGAACTCGTGAGGGGCCCGGTACGGCGGCGGCGCGCCGATGTGCATGCCCCACGGATCCATGCGGCGCGCCCGGGTGGTGTCGCGCACCCAGGCGAGTGCGGCGCGCTCGTGCAGGGCTCCCACATGGTCCACCGCCTGCGCATGCCGCATGCCGTCCTGGCCGCGCACATGCAGGGTGTAGTGGGGCCGCTCACCCGGCCACCACCAGCTCAGCTCGAAGCGATCGCCCGGGCCCGACTCGTCCGCGGGAAAGAGCGCCTCCAGGTGCAGAAGGAACTGCTCCTCGGTGAGGTTCAGCCGGTGCTCGCGCAGGGAGTGCCAATCCGTGCGGGCGAAATGCACCACACGCGCGCGGTAGGCACGCGGGTCCATACTCAACAGGTCTACCCACTCGTCACTCATCGGGCAGGTGCAGCCTACTCCTTCAGCCCGGGAGAGTGCTCGCGGGAAGAAAGGAGCGGCCGGTCCCTCCGCCGTAGGCCTCGGGCGCTGGCCACGGCGAGCGTGCTCCCCGAGGGCAGTGCAATGGCAACCGGTGGACAGGCGGGCTGGCCTCAGGGAGGGAGAATGTACGTCCAGGAGGCTCGTCCAGGAGGCTCGTCCAGGAGGCGGGCAGCCGGACGCGGTGAGCCCCTGGCGCCGGGGCGCGCTCAGTCTCGGAGGCGCTCCTGGCCAGGGCCGCCTGTGCGCGAGAGGTTCTGCGCGGTGGTGATCAGCGCCAGGTGGCTGAAGGCCTGCGGGAAGTTCCCCACCAGCCGGCGCGACTTCACGTCGTACTCCTCTGACAGCAGCCCCACGTCGTTGCACAGCCCCAGCAGCCGCTCGAAGAGCTCCTGGGCCTCCCGGTGACGGCCCATCAGCGTCAGGTTGTCCGCCAGCCAGAAGGAGCACGCCAGGAAGACGCCCTCGCCCGGCGGCAGGCCGTCCCTCGTATGGCGCGTGTCGTAGCGGTGCACCAGGCCGTCGTGGCACAGCTCGCGCTCGATGGCCTCCACCGTGCCGCGCACGCGCGGATCCTCCGGCGGCAGGAAGCCCACCAGCGGGATCATCAGCAGGCTCGCGTCCAGCTCCCGGGAGCCGTAGGCCTGCACGAAGACGTTGCGCTTCGCATCGAAGCCCTGCTCGCACACCTGCGCGTGGATGCGCGCGCGCAGGGCTCGCCACTCGTCCAGCGGTCCCTCCAGCTGGTAGGCCTCGGCGCTCTTCACCGCCCGGTCCACCGCCACCCACGCCATGATCTTCGAGTGCGTGAAGTTCTGCCGCCCACCGCGCACCTCCCAGAGCCCCTCGTCCGGCTGCTCCCAGCACTGCTCGATGTAGTGCAGCAGGTGGCGCTGCAGATCCCAGATCTCTTCATCCGAGGGCAGGCCGGCATGGCGGGCCTGGTGGAGACAGTCCATCACCTCGCCGAAGACGTCGAGCTGGACCTGCTGCACCGCCCCGTTGCCGATGCGCACCGGACGCGAGCCCCCGTAGCCCGGCAGCCAGGGCAGCTCCTGCTCCAGGAGCCGGCGTTCACCCGCCACGCCATACATGATCTGCAGCTCCTGGGGCTCTCCGGCCACGGCGCGCAGCAGCCAGTCGCGCCAGGAGCGGGCCTCGTCGGTGTAGCCGGCCTGCAGCAGCGACAGCAGTGTGAGCGTGGCGTCGCGCAGCCAGCAGTAGCGGTAGTCCCAGTTGCGCACGCCCCCCAGGTGCTCGGGGAGCGAGGTGGTGGGGGCGGCGACGATGCCCCCCGTCGGCGAGTACGTGAGCGCCTTGAGGGTGATGAGCGAGCGCAGCACCTGCTCACGCCAGGGCCCCTCGTAGGTGCAGCGCCCGGACCAGTCGCGCCAGAAGGAGACCGTCTCCTCCAGGGCCGTCCAGGCCTCCACGGAGCGGGGCTGGTGCTCATGGGAGGGGAACCAGGTGAGGATGATCGGGATCTGCTCGTGCTCGGCCACGGTGAAGTCCGAGGTGACGCAGCCATTGTCCACATGCATGGGCATGCGGGTGCGCAGCAGCGTGGCGTCGGGTCCCGCCTTGGCCGAGACACAGCAGAAGGTGGAGCGCACCCACGGGATGCGAGTGCCATAGCCGAAGCGCGGCGAGGCCTCCATGTGGATGGGGACACGGCCTTTCATTCCCCGGACGATGCGGACGATGTCTGGCGCCTGGTTGCGCGGCGGCATGAAGTCGATGAGGCGCACGGTGCCCTCCGCCGTCTCGAAGTCCGTCTCGAGCACGAGGGTGCCGGGCATGTAGCGGCGGCGGACCGAGAGGACGGGGATGGAGGGGGCGACGCGCCAGCAGCCATGACGCTCATCGCCCAGCAGCGCGGCGAAGCAGGCATCTGAGTCGAAGCGCGGCCAGCACAGCCAGTCAATAGAGCCATCGGTGCCCACGAGCGCCGCGCTGTAGGTATCGCCGATGAGGGCATAGGCTTCGAGGGGCAGCGCCATGCCTGAAAGCTAGAGAGCCCCCGCGCGGATGGGCGGAAGGAGTCCTGCGCTCCGCTCCTCTCCAGGCGAGCTCCCAATCGAGGGCCGCTCTCCTGGATTCGGGGGCAACCGGGCCTCGAGATGGGGAGAGCTCATGTCTTGAGGAGGCGGCGGAAGCCGCGAACCGTGGGCAGCGGTGTGGGCGCCAGCGCCGCGCAGATGATCAGGGCCCCGAGGATGATGTCGTGGGCCGTCGGCAGCGCGCTGTCGCCATACCCGAGCAGGTTCGGAGCAAGCAGGAGCCACCCGCCCAGCGCCACATTCACGAAGCGCAGCGGGGGAGCGGACGAGGCGAGCACGGCCACGATGGCGACGGCCAGGCCCACGATGGCCTCATTGAGGCGCGCTGTCCGCTCGGCGTAGTTGAAGACGAGGGGGGCGATGAAGAGCCAGACCCCCAGGGTGAAGTTCAGCCAGCGAGTCCACATGTGGCAGCCCTCCTCGACAGGCCTCCAGGACAAGGTGGGCAGCGGGAGGTGCTGCCCGCAAGAAGAGGCGAGGAGGAGCGGGCGCTCGGCGTGTCGCTCGCTCTCCCTCGGGGCGGAGGATGGAGAGGGAGGCGGGCTGCGAGCCGCTCAGAGGGGCGGCAGCGTGCTGTCAACCGGCCGGGAGTGGCCACTGCAGCACTCGGGCAGCTCCATGCGGATGTGCATGAGGGCGTGCTGCGCCTTCTCCAGGAAGTCCTTCGTGTTGGGGATGATGAAGCGCCGGGGATGATCCCGCCACACCTGCTCGATGCGGGCGTCGATGTCGGCGGCTTCTTCGGGAGACTCGATGCGCAGGGGGTTGTGGTGGTTGTAGCCCGCCTCCGCGGGGGGCGTGCGCAGGTGGATGACGGCGGAATAGCGGGCCAGCTCCTTCTCCCGGGTGGTGCCCAGCTCGGCGAAGAAGTCCTTGGCGGCTCCGGGCCAGTACGCCAGCCCATCGAGCACGCCCCGATCGCACAGCCCGACAGCCACGGGCTCCTCCGCGGTGACCCAGCGCTCCAGCTCCTGCTGCACGCGGACGATGGCACGCTGGGCGGCGCGGCGTGCGGGCAAGGTGTCCCGCCGAGGGAAGCCACCACCGAAGATGATGCTCGCGGACTCGGGCAGGAGGGCCACGTGCGGACAGAGCATGCGGCGGACCAGCTCGAGCACCGCTGTCTTTCCGGCCCCTGGCCCGCCTGTGAGCACCACCAGCTGGGTGGTGTGCGAGGGATTCGTGCAGCCGCACTCCTGCGTCCCCATCATGTCATGACCTCCCATCGCTCCAGCTCAAGGTACCGAGAGCGCGCGCTCGATGGCGGCGGCCAGCTCGGAGTCCTTCGCGTTCACCGTGCCCACCCGGCGCCACACCAGCACCCCCCGCTTGTCGAAGAGGAAGCTCGCCGGGAGCGTCTCCACGCGGAACACCTGGGCGGCCCGGTTCTCCGGGTCGTGCCAGAGAGGGTACGTCAGCCCGCGCCGCCGGGCGAAGTCGCGGATCTCGGCCGGTGTCCGCTGGGCGTCGATGCTCACGCCCACCACGCGCAGGCCCCGGGACTCGAAGCGCTCATGCAGCGCCGCGAGCTCGGGGAGCTCGAAGCGGCAGGGCTCGCACCACGTGGCCCAGAGGTTCACCAGCACGGCATGCCCCCGCTCGCCCGCGAGCGACACCTTCGCCCCATCCAGAGTGACGGCGGAGTACTCGGGCGCGGGCTGTCCTGGCGCCAGCGGCTCCACGGAGGCGGACGGCTCCTGGGCAGTGTCCGCGGGCGTGGTGGCGGGCGGGACGTCTGTCGTGGGCCACTGCAGGACGCGCACGTGGCTCGGCGTGCCGGTCTCGGTCCACGCCAGGAAGAGCGAGCCGCCCAGCCGCTCCAGGCGGGGGAAGCCGCTCTGCCGGTCGGCGCGGGTGTTCTGGACGTGCAGCACCTCTCCCAGCTTCCTGTCAGCCGTGAGGCGCCGGACGAGGAGGGACGCCGTCTCGCGCTCCGAAGCCAGCCAGCTCACCAGCGCCGAGCCGTCCTCATCGAGCACCACCTCCACCCGGCCGATCGGGACACGGCTCCCTTTGGGGCCATCCACCTCGAGGGGCGCGCCGAAGCTGGCGCCCGCATCCTCGGAGAAGGCGAGGCGCACGCGCGGCCGATCTCCGGCATACGTGTACCAGGCCACCGCCACGCGCCGCTCCCGAGCCGCCACCGCCGGGCCGTTGACCGGGCACCCCGGCACCTTCCAGCCATCGGCGTGAACCGGCTGCGGCTTGCTCCAGGTGGCTCCGGTGCGGCGGAGGATGAAGATGTCGCGGACCTCGTCCTCGTCCCGATTGCGGTAGACCACGACGGGGCCCTCGGAGGTCATCGCCGCGGCGGTTCCACAGCAGTCACACACGCGCCCGTCGAGCAGCTCCCCGCGCGCCAGGGTCTTCCCCAGCACCGCGGTCCGGAGCGTCATCGCCCCTCCGCCGTGCTCCGCATGACGGGCGTGCCCTTGCGCGCCAGCGGTCTCACGCCCATCGAGCCAGAGGGCGCGCACGCCAGCGCCGTCCGGCAGCAGCGAGACGAACCCGTGCTCACTCTGGGTCTTGTCATCGTGCGCAGGCCCGACGCGGCGCCAGCTCTTCCCTCCATCCGTGGAGCGGCCGAGGATGACGTCATACGCCTCGAGGTTCTGGCTGGAGCGCTCGGCCCAGTGGCTCACGAGCGTCCCATCCGCGCCGCGCACGGCGGAAGGAAAGTCCGCCCAGTTCGCGACGAGCCCCTCTCCTCGCGCGATGGTGGAAGCCGCGCTCCAGCTCCCTTCCTTCAGGCGTGAGAACCGGAGCCGGTGCGTCGCGGGCTTGCCCGCAGCGGCCTCCTCGGGCTCGAGCCACGTCAGCAGCAGCTCATCCTTGCCGGAGGCCACCAGGTGGGGAGCCATGGCTCCCGGCGCCGCGGGTGGGTCGATTCGCTGCATCCTCGCGGGGACCGGCGGTTGCGCCGGACCGGAGCCCGCCTCGGGGGCGGTGAGGGGCTCCAGGAGAGTGAGCAGGGCCAGCAAACAGGGAGGCGTGAGCACGGGCCGACCATAGCAGCCCGCGCTCACGTACAGAGTCTGGCACGCGCCTCAGTACGCGGTGCCGCAGTCCACCGGGCAGCTCGTCGCGGTCTCACCGCACTGCTTCGCGCAGTAGTGGTCCCCACACCTCCCGCACATGGACTGCTCATGGCAGGAGACGGCCTCGGGGTCGGACTGCATGGGCTGCGACTGCTCCCCGATGCTGGCGGTGGCCAGCGAGAACAGCGCCAGGGGCAGCACGGCAAGGAGCTTGAGCGTCTTCATTGGCTTCTCCACCTTAAGAGGGAGCTACTGGACTCAATGGGAGGAGGGCCCCGGGGGGCCGCTCCTCCTCGGTGAGGAACTAGTCGTTCGGGAGGACGCGGGTGACCTCGGTGATCAGCGTCCAGTCACCCATCTGGCGGACGTAGATCTCCGCGCGGCCATTGGGCGAGGTCGCCACGTGCTCACCCCACGCGCTGCGGTCGTCGGCGTTGTCCAGAGCGGGGGGAATCATCGCGCCGGCCGCGGGCGGGTTGTTCGAGGAGACGGTGGTGGTGCTGTCCAGGTGAGCGTAGATGCTCTTCAGCATGTCGTAGTCATGCGTGTTCGGGTGCTGGTTCTGCGAAGGATCGTTCGCGTAGTCCATGCACGTGCCGGTGACGGTGCTGAAGTCCTCGTCGTTGTGCGCGAGCCCGAAGGTGTGGCCGATCTCCTGGCACGTTACCGAGGCGCGCCACGCCGGGGTGTTGTACTTGGTGGTGTTGTAATAGGTGTCGTTGAGCTTCACCGTGCCCTGGGTGATGTGGCCACCGGAGGCCCAGATCGACGCAAGGCCGAGCCAGCCGTTGCTGCCGTAGGTGTCGTTGCAGACCTCGACCCGGCCAGCGACGGCGCCACAGCGGTTGAGGCCAGCACCCGCGACCACCGTGGTGTCAAGCACCGTGGACTTGCTCCAGTCGCTCGAGGCGGTGGAGACGTAGGAGCCCCACTGGGAGCTCGTGTTGTTACCCAGCTTCACCAGGAAGGGGTTGCTGGTGCGCGCCCAGTGGTAGCCGCCCCACGAGTGCGACGCCTGCTCCGTGGTCGCCAGGTTGTTCATGGGGTCCATCCCATCCATTCCTTCACCACAGCCCACGAGCGTGAGGGAGAGGAACAGGGCGGACGGAACCACGGCGAGCTGCTTCCAGTTCATGGAAACCTCTTCGGATAGGGGGATGAAGAAGAGGCTACCAAGAAAAACCGGAATTACCAGCATTTTCTAATAAAGTAAGAAATTCAAACACTTCCCTTAAGTGTAGGGTCTCCCGCTTTGAGGAATGTTCACGGCCCGAAGACGGTGCCCACGTTGAGGCCCAGCAGCCCCGGGTACTCGAGCTGCCCGTGGTGTCCGATGATGTGGGTGTACACGGGGACGCGGAGCGTGAGCCCCAGCTGCACCCGGCTCACGTCCCAGTGCAGGCCACCGCCCAGGAGCACGTCGGTGCGGCCCAGGTTGCCGTCCTGTTGGATGACGCCGTCCCAGCGCTCGGGCTGCTCGTTGGCGACGTCCGCTCCCGCGGAGGCCCGGAGCGAGCCTGTGAGCTTTAGCGTGCTGGACACTCCGAGGCTGAACCGGTGGCCGGCCCGGAAGCCGTGGGAGTTCTCCGCCACCGACAGCTGAGCCTGTCCCCAGAGCCGGGCGCTCCAGGAGTCCCAGGCGCGCCCGGCCTCCAGGGCCAGCAGCGGCTGCACGGTGCCGGTGCCGAACTGGACGTGCTGGTGGGACTGGCCCGCGGCGCCGAGCGCGAACGGATCCTCCACGGTCTTCGCCAGGGGCACGGTGAAGCCCGCGCGCGCGGAGAGCTGCACGGGCCCCAGCGGGAAGGCATAGCGCCCCTGCACCCAGGGGTCTCCCAGGCCGAAGAGCGTCTCGTTCCGGTGGTGGATGCTCTCGTAGTCGAGCGTGACGGGCGTGCCATCCAGCTGCCGGAACTGGATGGTGGTGTGGTTCAGGCGCAGCGGCACCTGCAGCTCCACGCCGAGCGCGTCCGTGAAGGCGTGCCCCACGCTGGCGCGCAGCTCGCCCACGGCGAAGCGCTGATCATGGAGCTGCGGCGGCTCGTCACGCTCGGCGCAGATGGGGCCGATGTCCGGACACTCGGACTCGTGCGTGGTGCGCACGGTGGTGCTCAGCAGCGAGAGCTGCACGGACGTCTGGCCCGCCTTCAGCGCGCCTTGCGAGTTCCCCCCGACCGGGAGGTTGGGATTGCTTCAACCCGCGCAGGCGGCGGCGTGGGTGGGGAAGGCAACCCCGAGCAGCCCGGCGGCGATGGCCAGCCACCTCATCGCGCGGCCCCCTCGGAGATGGCCGCGTCGAGCGCGGAGAGATCCAGGCCCGTCACGCTGCGCACGGGCCGGCCATCCTTTCCATAGATGACGAGGTAGGGGAGGTTGGGGACCCCGGCCAGGTAGCGCTTGGCGATCGGGGTCTCCCACGAGACGACGTTGAGCTTGCGGTAGGCGACATCCGGGCGCTGGTTGAGCAGGGCGAACATGTGGGCATCCACCTTGCGGCACGGGGCGCACCAGTCCGCGTAGAAGTCGAAGACGGTGACCTTGCCCGCGACGGCATGCGGCGTGAGCTCCGGCACGTCCTCGCCCTGGAGCGAGAGCCTCTTCAGGTCGGCATCCGCGGCGAGCGTGGGGAGCGGCTCGAAGGAGAGGTCCGGGTGGCACTGGAGGCACTGAGACTCGGGGACGCCGTGCTCACCGCACCAGTCGTTCGCGGCCTTGAAGCGGGAGACGAGCTCGGGGTTGCAGCGGGTGCACACCTCCTGGGGGACGCGGTGCTCACAGAAGGTGGCATCCGGCCGTGAGGCTGTGCTGAGGGAGCTGAGCTCCCCATGGGCCGGCTCGGAGACCGCGCGAGACGACGCGCAGCCAGCACCCGCGAGCACGGCGAGGCTGAGGATCAACGGCTGAGAGAGACGCATGAGGGGGACATTACCCCTTCATCAGGTTCTTCACGACGAACCACAGGTTGGCAGGCCGCTCGGCCAGCCGGCGCATGAAGTAGGCGTACCAATACCGTCCGTACGGCACGTAGATACGCACAGGAAAGCCAGCCTGCGCCAGCCGCACCTGCAAGTCTCGGCGGATGCCATACAGCATCTGGAACTCGAAGGCGGACTTCGGCAGCCGCTGCTTCGCCGCGTAGTCCAGCGTCGCGTCGATCATCCGCTCATCATGTGTGGCGATGCCGTGGTACACGCCGCTGTCGAGCAGCACGCGCATCACCCGCGCGAAGTTGGCGTCCACCTCCTTCTTGTCCTGGAACGCCACCTCCGTGCCCTCCAGGTAGGCGCCCTTGCACAGGCGGATGCGCACGCGCTGAGCGCACAGGGCCCGCGCGTCCGTCTCTGTGCGCCGCAGGTAGCTTTGCAGCACCGCGCCCACGCGCTCCTCGCCGAACTCCGCGTGCAGCTCGCGCACCGTGTCCAGCGTGGCCTGCGTCACCGCGCTCTGCTCCATGTCCACGCGCACGAAAGAGCCGCGCGCGGCCGCCTCCCGCACCACCACCCGCGCGTTCTTCAGCGCCAGCGCCGGATCGAACAGCAGCCCACACTGTGTCAGCTTCAGCGACACGTTGGCCTTCACCCCCAGCGCGTCAATGCGGGCCAGGAGCCGGCGGTACTCGCGCACCTCATCCAGGGTCTCCGCCTCGTTACGCACCGCTTCATTGAGGTGGTCGAAGCTGGCCATCAGCCCCTGGGCGTTGAGCTCCATCACCGCGGCCACCGCCTCCTCCAGCGTCTCGCCGGCGATGAAGCGGCCGGCCAGCTCGCGCAGCGGGCCCAGGTGCGTGGCGACCTCCTTCAATCGCTCGCGGCGTGAGAGGAACAACAGGGCGGAGCGGGAGAGGGTCGTGGCGGCAGTCATGTCTGGTAAATGAATCAGGAGTCAGGTTTCAGGAGAGGTGTTGCAACAGGAAGTCACCGACGAAGGCGTTGAAGGCTTGAGCGTGGCTCATGTACGGCAGGTGGCTGGCTTCGCGGAGCACCTCCAGCCGCGCGCCGGGAATGCGGCGGGCCACGTCCCGCGCGTAGCCAAGCGGCACCAGCGTGTCGCGTGCGCCGTGGATGAGCAGCGTGGGCACGTTCAGCCGCTCCAGCGCGCTCAGGTAGTCCGCGTCCAGCACGTCCCTCAGCCGGCGCAGCAGCTCCAGCGGAGAGAGGCGGCGCGCCTCGCGGACGATCTCCGCGCGGCCCTCGGCGGGAAGGTCCCGTCCGCCGAGCACGCGCGCCACCGTGGGCGCGAAGAGGTAGGCGAAGGGCTTGGGCATGCGCACCAGCGTGGAGAGGCTCAGCGCCCAGCGCCGCACGCGGTGCACGCTGGCCACCGGCGACACCAGCACCAGCGCGCGCACGCGCTCCGGATACGCCAGCGTGAAGGCCAGTGCCACGAGGCTGCCGAAGGACGAGCCCAGCAGCGAGAAGCGCTCGGGCAGCTGCGCGTCCGGGTGCGCCAGCGACGCCACGTTCCATTGCAGCGGCGTGTGTGTCATCGGCGTGCGCAGCGTGGGCGTCCACAGCTGGAGCCGCAGCTCCGAGGCCAGCGGCGCCATGGGCGCGAAGGAGCGGCCCGAGGCTCCCAGCCCCGGCAGGCACACCACCGTGCGCGCCACGTCCTCGTTGCCACCCGGGAAGGTGAAGAGGCGCACTGGCGCCCCCCGCACCCTGCGCTTCTCGAGCGTGAGCTCATAGCCCGGCTGGATGTCCTCGGGCGAGGGAACGAGGCGGGGCGCAGGCGTGCTCATGGCCTCAAGCATGGCACGCTCGCAGCAACAGCCTCCGCACGCTGGAGGCGACCCGGTCCCGGAAGGCGTGCAGGCGGTGCTCGGGCGCATCTGCGGGCGGCGGCTCGTGCGGCTCGCCCACGGCGAAGGTGATGCGCACCGGCAGCGGCAGCGGTCCCAGCCCCATCACCAGCGGCATGCGGTACTTCTCCTCGTCGGAGATCCGCACGCACCACCGCTCCTCGCCCGGTGGATAGAGGAAGGTGTCATCCACGCCAAAGCCCGCGAAGGGGACGATGGGCACCCCGGCCTGCGCCGCCAGCCGCACGAAGCCCAGCGTCCGCTCCCAGCGCAGCGTGTAGCGCCCCTCCGGGCGCTTGAAGGTCTCCCTCGCGCCTCCCGGGTAGCACACCACCAGGTGTCCCTGGCGCAGCGACGCCAGCGCGTTCTCCCGCGTGCCCTCCACCCCGCCCAGCCAGGGCAGCACCGTGCGGACCAGGGGGATGCGGAAGAAGCCGCGCTCGGCCAGCCCCAGCGGATAGCGGCCGGTGGCCTCGTGGATCAGATGGAAGAAGGCCGGCGTCTCGTAACCCCAGACGCCATGGTTGCCCACCAGCAGCATCGGCCCGCTGACAGGCAGGTGCTCGGCGTCCAGCAGCCGGGCGCGGTGGTACAGCGCCGACACCCGGGCCCCCGTCTCGGCCAGACGGAACACAGCGCGGCGCGTGGTGGTGAACAAGGTCTCCACGGGGAAGGAAGATGGGGATGGGAGCCCCCGCTGCCAGCCCGCTCCATGCCTCGAACCAGGCAGCCGGGCGAGCCCACCTCTCGTGGCTCACGGCCAGAGGGGGCTCCTGCCCCGGTGCGGCCTCCTGGGGCATGGGGACCCCGACCGCCAAGTTGTCCCCAAGGACAGGGATGCCGATGGTTGCTTCATGGGACCCTTCGACATCCTCGCGGAGCAGCACCGGGAACTGGAGGAGCGCCTCACGGCGCTCGGGGCCGAGGAGGAGTCCGGCGAGGCGCAGCGCGAGCACTTCGAAGAGCTCGCCGCCACGCTGCGAGTGCATGCGCGGCTGGAGGAGCGCTACCTCTCCCCCCTGGTGGCGCGCATCGAGGGCCGTGTCCGCGCCCGCGAAGAGGCCGAGGATCACCTGGCGATGCGCGAGCTGGTCGAGGAGCTCGAGGGGCTCACGCCAGGGGAGGACGAGTGGTGGGCTCGCTTCATCGCGCTGGAAGATCTGCTCGTGGCCCATGTCCACGAGGAGGAGGTGGGGCTCTTCCCTCGGATCACCTCCGCGATCGACGAGGAGGAACAGCACGAGCTGCGCCACTCCTTTCTCAAGCTGAGAGAGGAGCTCTCCCCCGGGACGCGCTCCTTGTCGGGCAGCGAGCGATTGCTCGAAGCACCTCGTTGGGACTCCTAGCAGAGCGAAACAACTTTTTTGTAAAGAGAATCGACAATCTCTCTCTTGAGAGCTATTGAGTGCGCCCCAAGCGTCCCCACGCTTGATTCAAGCATCAGTCACACATTTCCACATATCAGAGAGGTCCCCCAGAATGTCTGTCGACAAAGCGTTTCGCGAGATGATTCGCAATGAGATCGAGGTCCAACTCAAGCCGCTGCGTGCTGTGATTTCGCGGCTGGAGGCCGGGACGGAGGATCTGGAGTCCCTGCGCAGCGTGGCGGAGCGGCTGGCTCCGGTCGCGGCGGCGATGGCGCCGCTGTTTGGCGCGCAGGTCGCGAAGCCGGGCAAGCGTGGCCCCGGGCGTCCGGCGAAGGTGGCCGCCGCCCCCATCAGTGGCAAGCGCCGTGGCCGCAAGCCCTCGTCCGAGGGCGCCCGCGAGTGCGCCATCATCGGCTGCGGCTCGCCGAGCCGCACCAAGGGCTACTGCGCGGCGCACTACCAGAAGCTGCGCATGCTGACGAAGACCAACCGCCGGCCGAGCGCGTGGAAGGACTACGCCGAGCCCAACACCGTGGAGGATGTGAAGCTGCCCCGTGGCCGCGCCGCCGCCAAGGCGCTGGCTCAGGCCAACCAGGGTAGCTCTACCTGATACGTCAGTCGCGAGACATGAAACGTTGAGACAGTCCGCTCCTGGACAAAGCCTCACCTCCGGCCCGAGGTGAGAAGCTCCAGGACTGGGGGGCATGTCTCAGCGCTTCCGAGGCCGGGGATGCCGCGGGGAATACCCCGAGGCCCCCGGCCTTCGTGTTATGCCTTGCCCATGAGCAAGCGTGACATGGAGCCTGGCATCATCACGGAGCTGGCCGGCCACACGACGTATGGGGAGTATCTGCAGCTGGACCGCGTGCTGGCCGCGCAGGTGCCGCGCTCGCAGCCGCCCCACCATGACGAGATGCTGTTCATCATCCAGCATCAGACGAGCGAGCTGTGGATGAAGCTGCTCATCCACGAGCTGACGGCCTGCATCCGCTACGTGCAGTCGGACAAGCTGGAGCCCTCGTTCAAGATCTTCGCGCGCGTGGGGCACATCCAGCGCATGCTCTTCGAGCAGTGGAGCGTGCTGGAGACGCTCACGCCCAATGAGTACCTGGAGTTCCGCGCCGCGCTGGGGCACGCCTCGGGCTTCCAGAGCTTCCAGTACCACGCGGTGGAGATGCTGCTGGGGATGAAGGACGCCAAGGTGCTGGGCCCCTTCAAGCACGTGCCGGCGCAGTACGCGGAGCTGGAGCGCCTGCTGGAGTCTCCCAGCCTGTATGACGAGTTCCTCCGCCACCTGGCGAGGGTGGGGCACCCCATCCCCGCGGACCACGCCCAGCGCGACTGGCGCCTGCCCTACGAGAAGAGCGAGGCGGTGGTGGAGGCGTTCCGCCGCATCTACGAGGACACCGAGAAGCACTGGGACGCCTATGAGATGTGCGAGAAGCTGGTGGACACCGAGGAGCGGTTCCAGCTGTGGCGCTACCGGCACATGATGACGGTGATGCGCATCATCGGCTTCAAGCACGGCACGGGCGGCTCCTCCGGGGTGCCCTTCCTGCGCCGGGCCCTGGAGACCCGCTTCTTCCCGGAGCTGTGGGACGTGCGCACCGAGCTGGCCCCGCAGAACCCCCGGCGCCCGATGAGCTAAGACAGACATACGCCATGGCCAGTAGGGGGCCGGACTTCCTACCCTGCAAGTGTTTGGATATTCGCCCGGTGAGGGGCCGGGCTCCGGGGACCGCTCCCCCGCCGAGTCCCGAGAGCCCTACCTTGAAGGCTCGGACACCCTGTCTGGGAGAGGAGCCCACCATGGCGGAGCATGAGAACCCTACCCCCGAGCCGCGGCTGCCGGAGGATGAAGAGCGCTTCAAGCGTCAGGCGGGAGATCGGCCCGTGCCCACCCCGGGGCATATCGGCAACCTGCCGGATGATGCGCCAGGGCCCGGCAAACCCGTCGTCTTTCCGCCAGCCGAGCCGCGTTGAGCGTCACAAGGACGGGGGCTGAGGGTAGACTGGCCGGTCCCTATGCCCGCAGAGCCCCTGATCCTCGAGAAGGCCTCCGCTCTCTGCTACCGCCTGTATGACGTCGCGGACGAGATCGATCTGGAGAAGGCGCGCCGGGTGCTCGCCCAGGACGCGCGCCGCCTGAAGCTCTCGCGCGAGAACAGCCAGTACATCCAGCTGCCCAACCCCCCGGTGGCCTACGAGCTGGGCCGGCGCGTGCTCGCCCTGCGCGGCGGGCCCGTCACCGTGGATGCCACCGCGCGCCTCTTCGACCATGGCGCCGCCTCCATCATCCTGGCCGTCCCCATCCCCGAGGGCACTCCCTTCGAGCAGCTCACCGTCCTGGCCGATGAGCTCTACGACAGCCAGGCGCTGGAGGCGCTCGCGGGCGAGCTGATCGAGGGCGTGCGGAAGACCATCGCCCCCGCCGTGCACGAGCGGCGCACCTGGAACCAGAACGAGAGCTACACCGTCCTCTTCGTCGAGCGCCTCCGCGGCAACCCCTCCGCCGAGGAAGTGCTCGCCCGCGCGGAGCTGGCCCGCCTGCTGCTGGGCGAGGTGGACTCCAAGCCCCTGTCCCGCGGCCAGAGCGAGGCCGTCACCCAGACCCGCTTCAGCTACTCGGCCGAGGATCTGGTCGTCATCGACTGGAACAGCGCCTTCGTCTACGAGCCCTCCGGCTCGCGCGACATCCCGGATCTGCTGGAGATCGCCAACGCGCAGCTGCTGGAGTTCCGCTTCTACGACGAGCAGCTGGATGGGCACATCGCCCGCATCCACGACGAGGTGCAGGCCCGGAAGCACGGCCTGGGCTCCCTCTTCCGCAGCCCGTACCGCCACCTCGTGCGCGATGCGCTCACCACCCTGGTGGACCTCAACGAGTTCATCGAGCGGGTGGAGAACAGCCTGAAGATCATCGGCGACTTCTATCTGGCCAAGGTCTACGAGGCGGCGGTGAGGAGGCTGCGCATCCCCGCGTGGCAGGCCTCCGTCACCCGCAAGCACCACCTGCTGGAGCAGACGTACGGGCTGCTCAAGGGCGAGGTGGACACCGCGCGCTCGCTCACGCTCGAGACCACCATCGTCGCCCTCATCGTGCTGGAGATCGCCATGGCGTTCCTGCGCGTCTTTGAGCACTGAGGCTCCATCCTTCAGCCTGAGCTTTCATCCATCAGCCAACGCTCCTCAGGAAGGACTCGGCAACCAGGGGGCTCTCATGAAAGACTCCCCGCTGCCTGGGCCTCAAGGGTGCCCGGGCGATGGGGGGGAGTGCGAATGTCCATGCCCGAGGGCAACCTCGTGGCTGCCGTGGAGCGCATGGCGCGAGCGCTGGAACAGCTCGCGGCAGCGCCCTCCGTGCGCTCGGTGCTCGAGGAGGTGGGGCGCTCGGTCGTGGCGGCCCTGGCGGCGGATCATTGTTCGATCAGCTGGGGCGAGATGGAGGGCACCCCGAGCACCTGGGTCACTCCCGGGCTGTCCGAGGAGGCGGCCGCCGCGTGCGCGGCGCTGTTGTTGCGCCAGCCGCAGGGGACGCACGAGTCCACTCAGCCCCGCGTGGTGGAGGAGCTGGGCACCGACGCGCTGCTGGGGCGTGAGCCCGCGCTGCGCGAGCGGCTGGGCATGCGGGCCCTGGTGGCCTTTCCCCTCTTCCGCGCGGACGGCACACGCCTGGGCGTGCTCGTGGCCTGGTTCGGCCTCCCCCACCGCGCGGCGGAGGAGGAGCTGCAGCGCGCCGGGCTCTACGCGCGGATGGCCAGCATCGCCCTGGAGCGGGAGCAGCTGCTGGAGGAGGCGCGCCGCTTCGCGCGGGCTCGGGTCGAGGCGGAGCAGGCCGAGGTGTTCAGGCTCAGCCGCTTCCAGGCGGTGACGGAGGGGTTCAGCCGGGCCCTCACCCGCCACGAGGTGGCGCGGGTGGTGCTGGACCTGGGCCTGCCCGCGCTGGGCGCGCAGACCGGGTTGGTGCACCTGCTGACGCCGGAGGGCAAGGAGGTGGAGCTCGCGGCGGTGGTGGGCGTGGAGCCCGAGGTGGCGGAGGCACTCCGCCGGCTGCCGCGGGAGGGGAGCATGCCCGGCCACGATGCGGCGCGGACCCAGGCGCCGGTGTGGCTGGAGTCACCGGAGGAGATGCAAGCCCGCTACCCGGACCTCCCCCTGCGGCCGGGGTCGGCCCAGGCCTTCGCCTTCGTGCCCCTGCTGGTGGAGGGCAAGGTGCTGGGGGTGATCGCCTTCGGCTTCGGTGCGCCGCGGCACTTCGCCCTGCCGGAGCAGACCTCCATCCTCGGGCTGGCGCGCCAATGCGGGCTGGCCCTGGAGCGCTCCCTGCTCTACGAGCGCGAGCACGCGGCGCGGCTCCAGGCGGAGGCGGCCGGGCAGCGGATGCGGCTGCTGGCGGACGCCAGCGCCCTGCTGTCCCGCTCGCTCGAGTGGGAGGAGACGGTCGGGGGCGTGGCGCGGCTGGCCCTGGGCACCTTCGCGGACTGGTGCGCGGTGGACGTGCTCTCGGACGGCAAGGCGCGCCGGGTGACCCTGCTGCACACGGACCCGGCCAAGGCAGCACTGGCCCAGGAGCTCACGGGCTACAGGCCGGAGCCTGCCCTCTTCGCCTCTATCGAAGAGGTGCTGCGCACGGGCCGCTCCTACCTGGAGCCCCAACTGACACAGGAGAGGCTGGCCCAGCTCACGCGCTACCCCCGCTACCTGCAGATCCTCCAGGAGCTCGGGACTCGCTCCTTCATCACCGCGCCGCTGGTGGCGCGGGGGCACTCCCTGGGGGCGGTCACCTTCGTGCGCGGCGCGGAGAGACCGCCGTATGACGTGGAGGATCAGGCGCTGGCCGAGGAGCTGGCGGGCCGGGCCGCGCTCGCCATGGACAACGCGCGGCTGTTCGCCCAGCGCCGCGAGGCCGAGGAGGAGGGCCGTCAGAGCGCCGCGCGCCTGCACCTGCTCGTGCAGGTGAGCCAGCTGGTGGCTGAGGCGGGGCTGGACCTGGAGCAGGTGGTGGATGTGCTGGTCCGCGCGGTGACCCGGGAGATCGGCGACTGCTGCCTGCTCCAGCTCGTCTCCGAGGATGGGCAGTTCCTGGAGCTGGCCGCCGTGCACCACCCGGACGCCATGGTGAGGGAGCTGCTGGAGGAGGTGGTGCGCGTGCGGCGGCTGCGGGTGGGCGAGGGGCTCCAGGGCGCCGCCGTCTCCACCGGGCAGACGCTCTTCCTGGGGGCCATGAGCGCTGCGGCGCTGGAGGGCGTGGGGCCCGAGGCCGCGCTGCGGCCCTACTTCGTGCGCCGCGGGCCGCAGGATCTCATCGCCGTGCCGCTGGTGGCGCGAGGGCGCGCGTGCGGCAGCCTCCTGGTGCTGCGCGATGCGCGCGGGCAGCCCTATGGGCAGGACGATCAGGTGCTGCTGGAGAGCATCGCCAGCCGCGCGGCGCTGGCCATCGAGGACGCGCGGCTTTACTCGGCGGCGCTCGAGGCGCTGCGGCTGCGCGACGACTTCCTCTCCGTGGCCGGCCACGAGCTGAAGAACCCGCTCAACGCGCTCCAGCTCCAGCTGCGCCTGCTGGCGCGCAAGGCCCGTGAGGGCCGGCTCTCGGACAGCCTGGCCGAGCGCGCCGAGCGCGTGGCCCGCACCGGCGAGCGCCTGGGGGTGCTCATCGAGGATCTGCTGGATGTGTCGCGCATCACCGCCGGGCAGCTCCAACTCCAGCTCAGCGAGGTGGACCTGGCGGCCCTGGCCCGCGAGGGGCTCTCACGCATGGCCGAGGAGTTCTCCCGGGCCGGCTGTGAGGTGCGGCTGGAGGCGGCGCTGCCCGTGGTGGGGCGGTGGGACCGGCTGCGGCTGGAGCAGGTGGTGACGAACCTCCTGTCCAACGCCATCAAATATGGCCGGAGCCGGCCGGTGCGGGTGAAGGTGGAGGCGGCGCCCGGGGTGGCCCGGCTGTCCGTCACGGACCAGGGGTACGGCATCGCCCAGGAAGAGCAGGCCCGCATCTTCCAGCGCTTCCAGCGCGCCGAGGCCACCCGTCACATCCAGGGTCTGGGCCTGGGGCTGTGGATCTGCCGGCAGATCGCCGAGTCTCATGGGGGCTCTCTCCGTGTGGTGAGCGAGCCGGGCCAGGGCGCCACCTTCATCCTGGAGCTGCCGCACCCGGAGTCCGGGTCCTCCTCCAAGCTCGAGCCCCCGCCCCGAGCCCCGCCCCGAGCCACCTCATCCTGAGTGCCCCGCTCTCCTGGTGACTCAACCCGCTGGGGCGGTGGGGTGCAGCTGTACCCGGGGGGGCAACAAACATGGTTTTTCTCTGGACGTTTGACGAATCCTCGACTTGTGTGCGCGCCCTGGTATGCACCGGGGGCAGCCCTCCGGTCCGCCACAATCCACCCAGATGGATGATCGAATGAACCGACCCACCTCTCTCTCAACGCGAACGGGCGCACCCGCGGCCCGCCTGAGTCTCCTTGCCGCGCTGGTGCTCAGCACCACTGCGCTGGCCCAGCCGGCCGGTCTGCCCGAGTTCGAAGTGGAGCGCCTGGAGTTCAACCCCAGCGGCGCTGGCTCGCTGCTGGTCAACTCCGGCCAGCTGCTGCCGGATGGCCGCTTCCGGCTCTCGCTCGTCGGTCACTATGAGAACAAGCCGCTGACGCCCGAGCTGATTGATCCCTCCGCGGAGGGCGGCTTCCGCGAGGTGGTGCTGGTGAGCCACCGCACCACGGGCCACCTCATCGCCGCCTACGGCCTGGGGAATGCGCTCGAGGTGGGCCTGCAGGTGCCCCTCATCATCAGCCAGGAGCAGGGCAAGGTGACCAACGCGCCGTTCGCCGCGCCCGAGGGCGGCTTCAAGCTGGGCACGCCCATCGCCAACTTCAACCTCGGCGTGCTGTCCCAGTCCGAGGCCACCCCCGTGGACATGGGGATCGGCGTGAGCGTGGGCTTCCCGATTGGCAGCGACCAGTCGCTGGCCCGTGAGAACACGCTGCGCGCCATCCCGCGCATCATGGTGGGCCGCGAGACCGAGGGCCTGCGCGCCGGCTTCGAGCTCGGCGCCGACCTGCGCCCGCGCGTGCAGATTGGCGAGGGCGACAACCGCGAGGCCTACAACCGCCTGCGCCTGGGCGCCGCGGTGTCCACCACCGGCGAGGGCGTGCGTTACGAGGCGGACATCCTCATGTGGATCCCCTTCGGCCGTGAGTTCCTCGCCGCCGAGACGCTGGTGGGCGTGCGTGGCCCCCTGTCCAACGACGTCGAGGTGTTCGCCCTCGGCGGCCTGGGCTTCGGCGACACGCTGGGCAACCCGAACTTCCGCGTGATGATGGGTATGGCCTTCGGCGGCATGCCGCCCAAGTGCGTGGCCGGTGCCAAGCACGAGCCCTCGCAGTGCCCGGATCTGGATGACGACAGCGACGGCGTGAAGAACCGCGACGACTCCTGCCCCACCGAGGGTGGCAAGGTGGATCCCAAGGGCTGCCCGCTCAAGGACCAGGACAAGGACGGCGTCGAGGACGTGGCCGACAAGTGCCCGACGGTGGCCGGCGCGGCCTCCGCCCAGGGCTGCCCGGACCAGGACGGCGACAGCGTGCAGGACTCCGAGGACAAGTGCCCCGCGCTGAAGGGCCCGGCGGACCGCCAGGGCTGCCCGGACACCGATGGCGACGGGCTGGATGACTCGGCCGACAAGTGCCCGAGCGAGGCTGGCCCGGTGGATCGCCAGGGCTGCCCCGCGAAGGACGCGGACAACGACAAGATCCTGGACGAGCAGGACAGCTGCCCGAACGAGGCCGGTATCCCCGAGCTGAAGGGCTGCCCCGCCAAGGACACGGACGGTGACACGGTGGCGGACCACCTGGACAACTGCATCAACCAGGCGGGCCCCGCGGAGAACCAGGGCTGCCCGGCGGCTCAGAAGCAGCTGGTCGTCATCAAGCAGGACCGTATCGAGATCAAGGACGCGGTCTACTTCGACTCGGGCAAGGCCACCATCCAGGCCCGCTCCAACGCGCTGCTGGACCAGATGTCCAAGGTCATCAACGAGCACCCGGAGATCATCAAGGTCGTCATCGAGGGCCACACGGATGACCGGGGCCCGGCGGACTTCAACCGCACCCTGTCCCAGCAGCGCGCGGAGGCGGTGCGTGACTACATGGTGAAGAAGGGCGTGGCCGCGGATCGCCTGGAGGCCAAGGGCTTCGGCCCGGATCGCCCGGTGCAGCCGAACACCACCGCCGCGGGCCGCACGGCCAACCGCCGCGTCGAGTTCCTCACCCGCTACGCGGACGACGCCGCGGCGCAGCCGTAACACCCCACGGCCTCTCCCTGGCTGATCAGCCGGGGGAGGCGTGAGCTCAAAGGCCGAGGTGCCGTGCCACGAGAAGGCACGGGGCCTCGGCCTCTTCATTTTCGGGGGCTGATCCCTGGTTTTCCCAAAGTCTCGCGCCTTGAGGATTCCCTGGCGCTGGATGCTCAGCAGGCGAGGGGGGGACCGTCACTGGCTATGAACTGGAAATATTCGGTAACTGCGATTACTCAGTCCGGCTCTCACCAGTGGACCAGGGGCGCAGACGATCGTTGATCAGCTCCTGGCGCCTTCTCGATCCCACCGTAGGAAGAAGACGACATGACTGATGCCACACCGCTCGCGGGCTCGCTGGCCGCTGCTCTCCGACGCGCGGGCCTGCCGCGCTCGCCGCTCGCGCTGACGCTGCTGCTGGTGCTCGCCTCCGCGCTGATGAGCGCCCCGGCGCTCGCGCAGCCCCAGGGCCTCCCCGAGGTCGAACTCGAGCGCCTGACGCTCAACCCCAGCGGCCAGGGCTCTCTGCTGCTGGGCACCGGCGAGCTGCTGCCGGGCGGTGGGTACCGCTTCTCCCTCACGGGGCACTACCAGAATGATCCGCTCGTGCTCTTTCAGGACGGGGAGCGGGTGGGCTCGGTGGTGAGGCACCGGGTGACGGGCCACCTGGCGGGCGCGTATGCGCTGTCGGATCGGCTGGAGGTGGCCGCGCAGGTGCCCGTGCTGTTCATGCAGAGCGGGGATGATCTGACGGGCCGGAACGTGGGCAAGCCCCGGGAGGGGCTGTCGCTGGGCACGCCGTACCTCTCGCTGCGGCTGGGCGCGCTGTCCGAGCGGGACGAGGATCCGGTGGACCTGTCCATCGGGGTGCAGGCCGGGCTGCCGCTGGGCAGCTCCGCGGCGCTGGCTCGAGAGAGCTCGATGCGCGCCATCCCCAGCATCATGGTGGGCAAGCGGTTCGGCTTCCTGCGCGCGGGGTTGGATGCGGGCGTGCTGCTGCGCCCTCGCGCCATCTTCAGCGATGACGAGAACGTCCGGGACGAGCTGGGCAACGAGCTGCACCTGGGCGGCGTGGTGGCCACCACGGGCGAGGGGCTGAGGGGTGAGCTGGATGTGATTGCCTCTGTTCCCTTCCGGCGCGAGGGCGCCGCCGTCGAGGCGCTGGCCGGCGCGCGGATGCCGTTGAGCGAGGCGCTGGAGGCCTACGCGCTGGCAGGCGTGGGCTTTGGCAATGCGCCGGGCACGCCCAGCTTCCGCGGGCTGCTGGGCGTGGCCTTCGGGAGCATGCCGCCCCGGTGTGTGGCGGGCGGCAAGCACACGCCCGAGCAGTGCCCGGACCTGGATGACGACAATGACGGGGTGAAGAACCGCGCGGACGCGTGCCCGCTGCAGGGCGGCCGGGTGGACGCGCAGGGCTGCCCGGTGAAGGACACGGACAAGGACGGCGTGCTGGATCCGGACGACTCGTGCCCGCAGGTGGTTGGCGAGGCCATGTTCAAGGGCTGCCCGGACACGGACAAGGACGGCATCGAGGACGCGGCGGACAAGTGCCCGCAGGTGTTGGGCGTGGCGCAGTTCCAGGGCTGCCCGGACACGGACAAGGACGGCCTGCAGGACTCGGAGGACGCGTGCCCCACCGAGGCGGGCCCGGCGGAGCGCAAGGGCTGCCCGGTGCGTGACGCGGACAAGGACGGCTTCGTGGACGAGCAGGACAGCTGCCCGAACGAGGCCGGCATCGCCGAGCTGAAGGGCTGCCCGGCCAAGGACACGGATGGCGACACGGTGGCGGACCACCTGGACAACTGCCCGAGCGAGGCGGGTCCGGCGGACAACCAGGGCTGCCCCGCGAAGCAGAAGCAGCTGGTGGCCATCCAGTCGGGCCGCATCCAGATCAAGGACACGGTCTACTTCGACACGGCCAAGGCGACCATCCAGTCGCGCAGCTTCAAGCTGCTGGATCAGGTGGCGAAGCTCCTGAAGGAGCACCCGGAGCTGGAGAAGGTGTGGATCGAGGGCCACACGGACAACGCCGGCAAGCCGGAGGCGAACCTGAAGCTGTCGCAGCGGCGCGCGGAGGCGGTGCGCAACTACCTCATCAAGAAGGGCGTGGAGCCGCAGCGCCTGGAGGCGAAGGGCTTTGGGCAGGAGCGGCCCCTCGCCGACAACAAGACTGCCAAGGGCCGGGCGACCAACCGCCGGGTCGAGTTCATCACCACGCCTCGCGAGGGCTCCCAGCCGTAAGCGCGGGGGAAGAGACACATGACGAACGCATCCAGGAAGAACCTCCTCCGCAACGCACTGCTGGCCGTCACGCTGTGCGCGCTGCCAGCGCTGGCCGGGCCTGACAACATTGGCCTGGGCACCGGGCGCGATGGCGCGCTCACGGTGAACGCGGCCAACGTGGTCATCAACGCCTACGCCCAGGTGACGGCGCCGCTGGTACCGGGTGACACCACCATCCTGTTTGGCAGCGCCACGGGCACGATCGCGGCGGGCGACCTGGTGCTGGTGCTGCAGACCACAGGCATCGTCCCCGAGCCTCCCTCGGGTGGTGCGAGCCCGGTGGTGATCAGCGCCACGGATCCGGTGGGCCGCTGGGAGTTCGCACGGGTGGCCGCGGTGGGCGCGGGGGCGCTGAACCTGACGGCGCCTCTGGTGAACTCATATGCGGGCAACATCACCCAGGTGATCCGGGTCCCCGAGTACACCACGGTCTCTCTCCCTTTCGCGATTCGCACCATCACCGCGCCTGCGTGGAACGGGAGCACGGGCGGCGTGGTGGCCTTCCTGGCTACTGGCGCCGTTTCGAACAACGGCTCCATCACCGTCACCGCCAAGGGCTTCCGGGGCGGAGTGCCGGTGGATGACGCGAGCGGGGCTGTTGGCTGCACGGGGCTGGACGAGCCGGCCGCCAACGGCGCTCAGAAGGGCGAGGGCGTTGCGTTCACGCGCTACGGGACGAATCAAACGGGACGCGGGCGGGTGGCCAACGGTGGTGGTGGTGGTGTGTGCCTGAATTCCGGCGGCGGCGGTGGTGGCAACGGTGGTACGGGCGGCCAGGGCGGCAACACGGACTTGGCCACGGATGGCAACCGATCGGTGGGAGGCGAAGGCGGCGCGGCGCTGACCTTCTCGCTGCTCAACCACGTGCTGTTTGGAGGTGGAGGTGGCGCGGGCCATGTGACGATTGGCACCAGCGCGCCGGGTGGCGCGGGTGGAGGCATCATCTTCATTCGGGCTGGCTCGCTGAGTGGCTCTGGGAGCATGGTGGCCAACGGTGGCACTGGCGGGAGCACCACCAGCCAGGACGCAGCCAGCGGTGGTGGTGGAGGTGGCACCATCTACCTGCGGGTTGCTGGAGCAGCCGCATGTGGAGCCTTGCAGGTCTTTGGCGGTAACGGCGGCAGCGCTAACGCAGCCGTGGATGTGGGCCCCGGAGGCGCTGGTGGTGGCGGCCGGATTCTCCTCCAGAAAGGCAGTGGCGCCTGTGCTCCGACACCTGTCTCCACCATCGGTGGGAACCCGGGTGTGCAGCAGGATTCCACTGCCCCGGGAGGAGCAGCCTATGGCGCGCAGCCTGGACAGGCTGGCGTGGTGGAGCCAGCGCCGTTGGGTGGCTTCGCCGTGCTGCCCGCTCCGGTGGTGACCACGCCGGCCAACGGCTCGTGGACCAATGACAGCACGCCCACCTACTCCGGGACGATCTCCGTCACCCCGGCCCTTCCTGCGGGGACCGAGATCGTCATCTACGTGGATGGAGCCGAGGTGGGGCGGACCACGGCGAATGCCCTGGGCAACTGGACGTTCACGCCTGTGACCCCCTTGTCGGCGGGGACCCACACGGTCTCCGCCCTTGCGGTCAACACGACCCAGGGCGTGCAGAGCGCCAACTCCAACACCAACACCTTCACGCTCGACGTGACGGCTCCGACGGTGTCAGTGACGACGCCGGCCGAGGGCGCGCGGATCAACAACCCGCTGCCGACCTACAGCGGCACGGTCTCGGATGACGGCCCCGGCCCATACACGGTGGCCATCCGGGTGGATGGCAACCTGCTGGGCAACGCCACGGTGACGGGCAACACGTGGACGTTCACGCCGACCGTCCCCCTGGCCGAGGGGGCACACACCGTGCTGGCCACGGCCTCGGATGCGGCGGGCAACACCGCCACCGACAGCAATGCCTTCACGCTGGACCTGACGCCTCCAGCGGTGGTGGTGACGACGCCGGCCGAGGGTGCGCGGATCAACAACCCGCTGCCGACCTACAGCGGCACGGTCTCGGATGACGGCCCCGGCCCGCTCACGGTGGTCGTCACGGTGGACGGCACCGTGTTGGGCAATGCGACGGTGACGGGCAACACGTGGACGTTCACGCCGACCACGCCGCTGGCGGAGGGCGTGCACACGGTGACGGCCACTGCCACGGATGTAGCGGGCAACACCGCCACCGACAGCAACATCTTCACGGTGGATGTGACGGCTCCGACGGTGTCGGTGACGGCGCCGGCCGAGGGCTCGTCGATCAATAACACCACGCCGACCTACAGCGGCACGGTCTCGGATGACGGCCCCGGCCCGTATACGGTGTCCATCACGGTGGATGGCACCGTGCTGGGCAACGCCACGGTGACGGGTAACACCTGGACGTTCACGCCGACCACGCCGCTGGCGGAGGGCGCGCATACGGTAACGGCCACCGCCACGGATGCGGCGGGCAATACCGCCACCGACAGCAATAACTTCACGGTGGACGTGACGGCTCCGACGGTGGCGGTGACGGCGCCGGCCGAGGGCTCCTCGACCAACGACACCACGCCGACCTACAGCGGCACGGTCGAGGCAGGCGCCACGGTGGTCATCACGGTGGATGGTGTGGTGCTGGGCAATGCCACGGTGACGGGCACCAGCTGGACGTTCACCTCGATCGTCCCGCTGACGGAGGGCTCGCACACGGTGACGGCCACGGCGACGGACGCCGCGGGCAACACGGCCACCGACAGCAACACCTTCACGGTGGACACCACGGCGCCGACCGTGGCGGTGACGACGCCGGCCGACGGTTCGTCGATCAATAACACCACGCCGACCTACACCGGCACGGTGTCGGACAACGGCCCGGGCCCGTACACGGTGGCCATCACGGTGGACGGCACCCCGCTGGGCAATGCCACGGTGACGGGCGGCACGTGGACCTTCACGCCGACCGTTCCGCTGGCGGACGGGCCTCACATGGTGACGGCCACGGCCACGGACGCGGCGGGCAACACCGCCACCGACAGCAACACCTTCACGGTGGACGCCATCGCTCCCGCCGTGGCGGTGACGGCGCCGGCCGAGGGCTCGTCGATCAATGACACCACGCCGGCCTACAGCGGCACGGTGGAGGCGGGCGCCACGGTGGTCATCTCCGTGGACGGTGTGGTGGTGGGCAATGCCACGGTGACGGGCACCACGTGGACGTTCACGCAGCCCACGCCGCTCGCCGAGGGTCCGCACACGGTGACGGCCACGGCCACGGATGTGGCGGGCAACACCGCCACCGACAGCAACACCTTCACGGTGGACGTGACGGCTCCCACGGTGGCGGTGACGGCGCCGGCCGAGGGCGCGCAGACCAATGACACCACGCCGGCCTACAGCGGCACGGTGGAGGCAGGCGCCACGGTGGTCATCACGGTGGATGGTGTGGTGCTGGGCAATGCCACGGTGACGGGCAACACGTGGACGTTCACGCCGACCACGCCGCTCGCCGAGGGTCCGCACACGGTGACGGCCACGGCCACGGATGCGGCGGGCAACACCGCCACCGACAGCAACACCTTCACGGTGGACACCACGCCGCCCGCGGCCCCGGTGGTGAGCACGCCGGCCAATGGCTCGACCATCGCTGACAACACGCCGACCTACACGGGCACGGCCGAGCCGGGCAGCACCGTCACCATCAGCGTGGACGGCACGGTGGTGGGTACGGCCACGGCGGACTCCAGCGGCAACTGGAGCTTCACTCCCGTCACGGGCCTGACGAACGGCTCGCACTCGGTGAATGCCACGGCGACGGACGCGGCGGGCAACCTCAGCCCCGTGTCCAACACCAACACCTTCACGGTGGACGCCACCATCCCGGTCGCCCCCGTGGTGACCGGTCCTCCCAATGGCACGGTGACGAGCGACAGCACGCCCACCATCTCCGGCACCGCCCCGGCGAACAGCACCGTCACGGTGTTCGTCGATGGCACCGCCGTGGGCACCACCCTCTCGGACGCGGCGGGCAACTGGACGTTCACGCCCACCACCCCGCTGGCCGATGGCCCGCATGACATCACCGCCACCACGACGAACGCCGCGGGCAACACCAGCCCGCCGTCCAACACCGTCCGCATCACCATCGATACGGGCGCGCCGGACACCACCATCGTCTCGGGCCCCGCGGGCAACACGGAGAGCACCAGCGCCACGTTCGACTTCAGCTCCAACGAGGCCGGCGTGTCCTATGAGTGCAAGCTCGACAATGGCGAGTTCCTGCCGTGCACGGATCCCGTCACCTTCGAGAACCTCGCCGAGGGCCCGCACACCCTCCAGGTTCGCGCCCGCGACACCGCCGGGAACGTGGACCCGACTCCGGCCACCGCCACCTGGACCGTCGTCCGTCCCACCACGTCGGGGGGCGATCGCGACTTCCTCGGCGACGGCATCGGCTGCGCCACTTCGGGCGGTGATCCGTCGGCGCTGGCGATGATGGGGCTGGGGCTGCTCGCGGTGCTGATGGCCCGCCGGCGGCGCCAGTAGCGCCTCACGGCTTTGAGCAAGCCAGTGGCGCGGAATCATGAGCACCGGGCCACCTCATGGGGCTATGCAATCGAGCGCGTCACCGGTCCGCTTCGTCCGTACGTTCGAGGGGGGCACGAGGCGCGCAAGGAGGGCCCGCAGGTCCTCACTCCGGCGTACCCGGCAGCGGTGGGGCAGGTGATGGCGGCGGGGCAGGCGGTGGTGATGCTGGGGTACGGATAGCCGGAGGTGGAGCGGCGGGCGCTTGCGGAGGCGGAAGGGTTGGCGGTGGTGTCGGCGCGGGCGTACCGGAACCCGTCTCTGGCGGCGGAGCGGCAGGTTGCGGTGTCGGCTCGGGCGAAGGAGGGCTCGGGCGGGGAGGGGAGGCCGCAGGAGGTTCCCCCCTCGGTGGCGGCGCTTCGGCCACTACCTCGCCTTGGGGAGTGACTGCGTACACATATCGCCAGTCGAGAACGCGTCCGCTCGGACCGCCGCATCGATGAAAGCGCTGTTCCAGCACCACGTAATACAGGCCCGGCGTCGGGCCCGTGAAGACGGCGACATCCATTCCTTGCTCGGGACTGGAGCATCCCTGGAAGAGTCTTGGAAAGGGGTTGGTTCGCACCATCTCGCGGATGGCGCCCGCCGCAGCGAGCGCGGCCCCCGCCTCGGTGGGAGGAACGATGGTCTTGATCGTTTGCTCGTCCTCCGGCCACTCCACCGTTCCTTTCCAGGAGGTGGCGGGTACAACGCATCCGGGCAGCACCGCTGCCAGCCCTGCAAGTGCACACGCCTTGATCATCTCGCTCCTCCATCGCACCCGGCAACAGTGCTTGGGGCGCTGCGCCTCATACCCCAGGTGCCCTCAACGCCTGAATCTCTTCTGCCTGGCCGTCGCTACATGCCAAGCGTCTACTCGGCCAACAGTTGCAGGGACCCATCACGGCATTGAGGCACGGGATCATGAAGCGGGGTGACTCTGCCTGGGGCGCAGTAACCGAGAGTCACCCATCGAGCCTTGGTATGGCTCCACTGTTGGATCTCGCCCGTGGGAAAGTAGCGTAAGAAGATGCGCGTACCGTCCTGGTGCTCCGCCACAATCGCCGAGGCCATCTCAATCCCCGTGTTCTTATGGACGGCCGGAGCCGGGTTGCCCGGAACCAAGCGGACTTCCGCCATGGCCACATAGGGTTTGAACGCGTCCGTAGTCCATGCGCTGAGATCATCCGAGGAGACGCTCGCGGCACACACATGGGTGTGGACGTACCCCACGACCCATACCTGGGAGGGAGGGTAATCGTCATCCTTCACCGCGAAGAACGGGTTGCATTTATTGTAGTTCCCCCCGACGGGCTCGGACACCCGCCAGGACAGGGAGTCGCGGTCTCCGGCGACATAGACTGTCGAGCAGTACTCCAGGGACATGCCCACGATGGGCCGCTGCGTGGCCCAGTCACACGCCTTGGCACCGGGGCGCTTGAGAAGCGCCTCCGCCACGTCCCGCAGCAAGGAGATGGGGATGGAGGTGTCCCCCGTGGGCATTTCGACAGCAGGTACTTCCGACCATGGTCCCCTGGGCATGAGTGCGTCTTGCGCAGTGGTGTTGGGCGGGGTCGGGGTGGCGCATGCTGCCGCGAAGAGAAGAAACGGAAGCACAGATCTCATGGAGGCGTTCTCGCGAAGGAGCGGGCCCAGGGCGGTGCGGCAAACCCGCCGTCTCCGCGAGCTTAGCCGTGAGCTCGTCCCTCAGCGTCGGCTCCCCCCTTCTCACCAGGGACCCGGCGCCCCGGAACTCGAAGCCTCGGTTCGTCTGATGTAGGACAGGCCTACTCACCAGGGCATCCCGCTCCCAATGGGGGCTGGGTCCCCGGCACCCGAGAAACCTGAGGGCCCCGCGACCCGTATCCCACCCCAGGAGTCAGCCCGCCGCTCCAGGCCCCTGAACTCCGGCCGCCAGGTCGGTGCCTGGGCGGGGGTCCTTGGTGACCTCGCACCTTATTTCTCTTCCTCCCTGTGTGGGACCCGGTGGGGTAGTCTCGGAGCCTTAGGAAAGGAACCACCCTCTCGTCACCCGCCGGGTGGCCCAATCTCCACTTCTGATGAGCGCCTCCAGTCCCCTCTTCGGTGACCTCCTGCTCAAGCTGGGCATCGTCACGCCCAGCCAGGTGCAGGAGGCGCTCGCGCTCCAGGCCCTCACCGGCCAGCGCGTGGGCGAGGCGCTCATCTCCCTGGGCTACGTCACCCGCGAGCAGATCCAGGATGCGCTCGGCGAGGCGCTCGGGCTCACCAGCGAGAAGACTGCCACGCACCCGCCGCTGGGCGAGCTGCTCGTGGGGATGAAGTACATCTCCCTCACCCAGCTCGAGGAGGCGCTCGCCTTCCAGCGCAGGGACGGGCGCAAGCTCGGCGAGATCCTCGTCGAGATGGGCTACTGCACCTACAAGCAGATCTACGAGGCGCTCAGCCTGCAGGGGCGCATCTCCGGCCGCCAGGAGCCGCCGCGCCCCGCCACCGAGGGCAAGCACCGGGTGATGGTGGTGGATGACAGCCCCCTGGCGTGCGCCTTCGTGCAGGAGGGGCTCGAGACGCTGGGCTACGAGGTGCTCTGCTTCGATGACCCGTACAAGGCGCTGGAGCAGGTGGGGCGGGTGCAGCCGGCCATCGTCCTGACGGACCTGGACATGCCGGGCATCGACGGGGTGGAGCTGTGCCGGCGGCTGAAGGACGGCCCGGCGCGCCAGGTGCCCGTCATCATCCTCACCGCCAACGACGGCGAGACGGAGCGTGTGCAGGGCCTGCGCGCCGGCGCGGACGACTACGTCAACAAGTCCGCCTCCATGAACGAGCTGTCCGCGCGCATCGAGAACGTCATGCGCCGCACGGGCGAGACGGAGCGCGTGCGCAAGCTGTTCGCGCGCTACACCTCGGACGCGGTGGTGGAGGAGATCCTCAAGAGCCCGGACACCGTGGTGCTCACCGGTGAGAAGCGCGTGGTGACGGTGCTCTTCGCGGACATCCGCAACTTCACCGGGCTGGCGGAGAGCCTGCCTCCCGAGCAGGTGGTGGGCGTGCTCAACCAGGTGCTCGGGCGGCTGTCGGACGCGGTGCTCACGTGCGGCGGCACGCTGGACAAGTTCCTCGGGGACGGGCTGATGGCGGTGTGGGGCGCGCCGGTGCACCGCTCGGATGACGCGCTGCGGGCGCTGCAGGCGGCCAAGATGATGATGGTGGCCATGCAGGAGCTGCGCGTGGAGGCCGAGGCGGAGTGGATCGCCGACGCGCGCAGCGGGCAGCCCCTGGTGCTGGAGCTGGGCATCGGTATCAACTCGGGCGAGGTGGTGGCCGGCAACATCGGCGGCGCCATGCGCACCGAGTACACCTGCATCGGCGACGCGGTGAACGTGGCCTCGCGCCTGTGCGCCCTGGCCGGGGCGGGAGAGATTCTGGTGGGCGAGCGCACCCGCCTGCTCGTCCAGGGCCGGGAGATGGCGTTCGAGGACCTGCCGCCGGTGCGGCTCAAGGGCAAGCAGCAGCCCGTGCCGCTCTACCGCGCATTGTGAGGCCATGAGCGAAGACACGACTCGCGCGCGCCGCCCTGCTCCCCTGCGCTTCTTCCTGGGGCTGGCGGTGGGGCTGTGCCTGGTGGTGATGACGGTGACGTTCGCCTTCCGGCACCGGGGCGACGCGAGCTGGGAGCGCATCCACCAGGACTTCGCGGTGATCAGCTCCGCGCTGGAGCGCTACCTCGCGGACAAGGGCTCGCTCCCCGAGGGCGACGAGCTGGACTTCCTGGTGCCGGAGTACCTGCCCGCGGTGCCGAAGGATCCGTGGGGCCGCCCGTACATCTACCTCAACAACGGCAAGCAGCCGCTGCTCGTCACCTTCGGCCGGGACGGCGAGCGCGGGGGCCAAGGCGTCGAGCAGGACCACAACCAGTTCGACGGCCACGGCCGCTGAGCAGCGCCGCGCCCTGGCACCCGTGAAGCAGCCGAGTGAGCCAGGGCTCCGCGCGCTGGAGCGGGGCCTGCCTGGCGGAGCGGGTGTGCCGCCTCTTCTGTCGCCTGTCTCTTCCCGGAATGAGCAGCGTGGAGGGTAGCGGGTGGCACCGAGGAAGCGTGGAGCCTCGCGTGTTCTCCAGATAGAGCCTCAAGTGTTGGGAGGTGGCCGCCATGCCCATCGTCTGCATCACGAACCTGTCCCCGGATTCGGTGAGAGCAGCCAACGCCGCGGCAGCCCTGGCTGCGCGGCGGAAGGTGCCCCTCATGCTGTACGGCATGGGGGAGCACGAGGGCTCGGACGCTGGAGGCTCCCACGCCCAGGCAATCTTGCTCGGCCGGCTCGAGCTGGAGGCCGAGCGCCTCCGGGCTCAGGGCGTGGAGGTGCACACGGTGATGACGCCCAAGGCCCAGGAGGCGCTGCTCGGCGACGAGGAGTGCCGCAAGGCCGAGTGGTGCGTGCTGGCCGCCGAAGGCTGGCAGATCCCCGTCTGGCGCCGCACCCCGCTGCCCGAGCGGCTGATGCGCCGCGCGTGTGCCCCGGTGCTCGTGGTGCGCCGAGAGGAGGCGCTGGTGGACTGGGCCCACGGCCGGCGGCGCCTGGGGGTGATGGTGGGGGTGGACGCCTCGGACGAGGCGGATGGCTCGGTGGCCTTCATCCGGGCGCTGCGCGAGGTGGGGCCGTGTGACGTCATTGCCACGTACGTCTGCTCTCCCGCGGAGGAGCGTACGCGGCTGGGCATCCACAGCCCCGTGCGCGTGGAGCTGCTGGATCCGGTGGTGCGCGGCATCCAGGCGTTGGATCCGTACGTGGAGCGCGTGCTGCTGCGCGAGGTGCGCGAGCGCCTGGGAGAGCTGCCCGGGGAGGGCAAGGTGGAGATCCACCTGGAGCCCGGCTACGGGCGGCGGGATGATCACCTGCTGCACGTGGCGCGCGAGCGGGGGGCGGACCTGGTGGTGGTGGGCACGCACCAGCGCGTGGGCCTGCAGCGGTGGTGGCATGGCTCGGTGTCCGCGGGGGTGATGCGGCACGCCGGGCAGTCCGTGGTGTGCGTGCCGGCCACGTACGTGAAGCCCCGGAGGCCCTCGCCGCCGCGCAGCGTGCTGGTGCCGGTGGACTTCACCGAGGCGAGCCAGCGGGCCATCTCCCAGGCGCGCATGCTGGTGGGGCCGGGGGGGCGGGTGCACCTGCTCCACGTGCACCCGCGCCGGCTGAAGGATCCGGACTGGTCGGAGCACTACGGGGTGCTGCCCGAGCCTCCCGCCGAGCGCGAGGAGGTGCTGCGCCGGCTCCAGGCGCTGGTGCCACGCGAGGAGGACGGGGTGCGCTGGACCGTGGAGGGGGTGAGCGCCAGCGAGGAGGCGCAGGCCATCTGCCAGGCCGCGGATCGCGAGGGGGTGGACCTGGTGTGCGTGGGGGCCACGGGGGGACGCCTGGGCCGGGTGGGAGGGGTGGCCCGGGAGTTGATGGCGCGCAGCCACCGGCCCGTGCTGGTCGTCCCGGCGCCTCCCGAGACCAGAGAACCCTCGGGGTGGGGCCCTCTGGGCATCCACCACCCGTGAAAATCTGTTCAGCCCAGCGTGGCGAGGCCCGAAAATCGGCCTGATACAGGCCTGTGGGATTCGACGTACAACCCGTGGGGGCGTTAGACTTTGCCCTGACCCCTTTTTCCGGGAAGGAAGGTCTGACGTGTTGATACCCCGCGGATATCGCGAAGAGGAGCTCGTCTCCAACCGAGCAGCGCTGCTGCTCTATGGCGGAACGGAGGAGGAGCGGCGTTCGTGGGCCCTCGAGGCGGCGCACCACTTCGAGCACGAGGGTGAGCTGCTCGAGGTGCGGCAGGCGGCGGAGCTGCCGGAGGCGCTGAAGCGGTCCCGAGGCGTGGTGTTCGTCCCGGACGTGGCGAAGCTGGGGCGGGAGGCGCAGAGCCACATCCTGGGGTGCCTGCTGCGGCAGGAGGAGCGGCCCAAGCTGGTGCTGGGGCTGACGGGCTCGGCCGAGTCGGCGCTGGAGCGCGGCACGCTGCGCGAGGATCTGCACTACCGGCTGAACCAGGCGCAGGTGGACCTGGGGACGCCCGGCCTGCGCGAGGCGCTGAAGAAGCGCTGGGCCACGCTGGCGGAGCGGCGCGCGGCGAAGGCGGCGGCCGAGCGCGAGGCGGCCGAGCGCCAGCGGCAGGCGGCGATGGTGCGCAAGCCCGGCTCGGTGACGCGGCTGACGCCACAGCAGCGCAAGGTTCAGTCTTCGGCGAAGTCGGCCACACGCAAGGCCAGCAGCCGCCGGTAGCGAGCCAGAGGGGCACGGGGACGCAAGGCACAGGCCTACACGGTAGGGCCCGCAGGTCGCGGGTCCCTCGTCTCGGCGCGGGTCCCCCCATCAGCGGATGGGTCCTCCCGCGCCGGCCGTCCCGCTCTCCCTCGGCTCACGGATTGTCTCTGGGGTGGCACTCCCTTAACGGCCGGAGTGCAGGTGCTTCTGCCCGCGCTTCACCTTGAACTGCTTGCCGGGCGCCGCCGTCTTCTTCGCGCGCTTGGGCGCCGCGGTCGGCATCGTCTTGCGGCCGGCCTCGCGCAGCTCCACGGGCTGGGCCTCGGCGGTGCGCTCGCTGGTGGCGCGACGAGGCTTGGGGGCGGCCCCCGCAGCCTTGGCCGGGGTCTTCGCGGCCCGGCTCTCCGGGGCCTTCGAAGTCATTGGCGGCGGGGCTTTGGACAGCGGCTCACCCCTCATGGACTCCTGGGGGAAGCGCGCCTTGCTCGAGCGCCGGCCCAGCTTCTGCTGGAGCTTGTCCACCGTCTTCACCGCGGCCACCGTCGTCTCCACCAGGGCCCGGGCCCCACGTGTGCCCGCCTTGGCCGCCACCTGGACGCCCCGCGTGCTCACCTTCGACGCCGCCTTCTTCACCTTGTCCACCAGTCCACGCCTGAGTGTCGCCATGCAGCCCTCTCGATAAATAATGGGAAGCGGTTTCGCTTCGGCGGAAGGTAGTCACGAGTCCGCCAGCGGGAAGCGGGGGACAGCCCGCCCGGCCGCTGTCAGACTCCAAGGCGGTGCCACTGTCCAACGCACGCCCGGAGAGGGGAGCCATGAGCGACTCGCGACTGGAGCTGGTGCAGGGAGACATCACGAAGGTGACAGCGGACGCCATCGTCAACGCGGCCAATGCGTCGCTGCTGGGCGGAGGAGGCGTGGACGGGGCCATCCACCGGGCAGCGGGGCGGGAGCTGCTCGTGGAGTGCCGAACGCTCGGAGGCTGTCCCACGGGCGAGGCCCGCCTCACCCAGGGCTACAAGCTGCCCGCCCGTCACGTCATCCACACCGTGGGCCCCATCTGGCAGGGCGGCGGCCGCGGTGAGGCGGGGCTGCTGGCTCGCTGCTACCAGAGCGTCTTCGCGCTGGTGGAGAAGCACGGCCTGCGCACGGTGGCCTTCCCCTCCATCTCCACGGGCGTGTATGGCTACCCCATCGAGAAGGCCTCGCGCATCGCGCTGCGGGAAATGCGCGCGGCGCTGGAGCGGCTGCCTCAGCTGGAGAAGGTGACGGTGGTGCTCTTCACGCCGTGGGACCTGGAGGTGTACCGGCGAGCCCTGGCCGGCGAGCCCGAGCCGGAGGGCGGACTGGGGCGATGACGCCGCCGGAACGACGCACGCGGGGGCGCACCTCGCGCTCCCGGCTCCGCGCGCTGGATGCGTACCTGTCCCAGTGCGAGCGCCCGCTGCTGGAGCGCCAGGACGCAGCGTGGCGCGAGGCGGCCTTCCTGGACGTGGGGTTCGGCGAGCACCCGTGGACGACGCTGGAGAGCGCCGCGCTGTTCCGGGAGCTGAACCCTGCGCTGCCCGTCATCGGCGTGGAAGCGGATGCGGGCCGGGCTGCCGCTGCCGCGCGCCACGACGAGCCGCTCACCCGGTTTGTCCACGGCGGCTTCGACTGGGCCTCCACCGCGGGGCAGCCGGCACGGCTCGTGCGGGCGATGAACATCCTCCGCCAGTACCGCCTCGAGGACGTGGAGGCGGCGCACGCGGAGCTGGGGCGGGCGCTGCTGCCAGGAGGCCTGGTGGTGGAGGGCAGCACGGACGTGCAGGGCGGCATCACCGTGGCGCACCTGCTGCGGCGCACGACCGAGGGGCTCGTCCGCGAGGCGCTGCTCTTCCACACCGACTTCCACCAGGGCTTCGCCCCGCTGCTCTTCCGCGACTGGCTGCCGAGGGACTTGCGTCGCCGGGTGCAGCCGGAAGAGCCCATCCATGCCTTCTTCGCCGCGTGGACGGAGGCCTGGCAGAAGGCACGCGAGCTCGGCGCGTGGGAGCCCCGGAGCGCTCTTCGGGAGAGCGCGCTGCAGCTGGCCGCGTCCTCCGTCAGCGTGAGCACGGACGCGTGGCTGCTGGAGCGTGGCTACCTGCGGTGGCAGCCCCCGGGTGGGGTGCCGCGCCCCCTCTAATCAGGAGGGCCACAGCCCGGGCGCGCCCTCGGGCTCGGGCTCCCGGGCGAAGATGCGGATCCGCCGGACGAAGCTGGCCAGGGGCTCGTAGCTCCACCCACACAGCCACCAGAAGGGCGCGTAGTCCAGGCGGATCAGCCCATTCACGTTCCACGGCGAGGCCGTGTAGTCCCACGGGCACCGGCCGATGGCCGCCACCAGCAGCGCGCCGGTGACGTACTCCACCGCGAAGCACGCGGCCATGGCGACGAAGGCCCGGGTGGCCCGGCTCAGCCTCACGCGCTGCATCAGCACCATGAGGTGCTCGCCCAGCAGCAGCCCCGCGCCCCAGATGGGGTGCATCCACAGGTACGAGTACCCCTTGAGCCGCAAGTCCCCCGCGCCGGTGGCCAGATCCATCACCGAGGTGAAGCAGCACTCGATGCACCAGCCCACCAGCCCGTAGGCGATGAACCGCGCCAGCAGCCCCAGCCGCTGCCCCCCTGGCACCAGCTGCCCCGTGCTCGCGCTCCGACCGCCGCTCATCCGTGCCTCCCACGCCTGCGAAGCGTGAGGGAAAATGAGTTCCCACCCTCGGCAACCGCAAGTCACAGACTTGCGTTATTCCGGAATTACCGGGCAGACTGTCCACCCCGCTAACCTCTAGCCCCCAACCGCCCGGAGTCGAACACATGACCCAGGAAACCCCTGGCAAGAAGCGTGGCCTGAAGCGTCCCGTCGAAGTGGTGCGCGCCGAGCTGCTCAATGACGCAGACACCAAGCGCATCGCCAAGGCGGTGGGCATGGAGCTCGAGGCCTATGTGGACCTGGTGCTCCAGTACGCCCAGGACAAGGACAAGGAGCCGGAGCTCCACGTGGTGAGCGACGAGGAGCTGCGTGCCAACGGCTTCAACGTCGTCTCCCCCGAGGAGGCCGCCAACCTGCTGATCGCCGCCGCCAAGGGTGAGCTGGGCGTCAGCCAGGAGTTCCAGAAGTCCGAGTTCGAGTCGTCCAACGGCCCCAAGGGGCCCTCGCTCTCAGGTGAGTCGGACAAGAAGGGGTAGTGCCCGGAGCGCGGATCGGCGGAAATTGATCGGGAAAATGGACCCAGGAAACCTTTCGCCCGACCCCTCGATAACCTCTTTGTACCCTCACCCTACTAAAAAACTTCGAAAGAGAGTTCTACCATGGGCTTCCTCAAGAGCATCGGCAAGGCGATCGGCGGCATCGCGAAGACGGTCGGCGGCATCGCTGGCAAGGTCGCGGACATCGGCGGCAAGATCATGAACGTGATCCAGAAGCCGCTGAGCGCGCTGACGGCGCCCATCAAGGGCCTCGCCGGCAAGTTCCTGGACAAGCTCGGCCCCTTCGGCAAGTTCCTGAAGCCGCTGGCTGACAAGCTCATCGACGGCGCCGCGGGCTTCCTCGCGGGCGGCCCCCTGGGCACCCTCGGCACCCTCGGCAAGGTGGCCAAGACGGTGGGCGACATCACGAAGATCGCCGAGACCGTGAAGGGCGTGGCGGACAAGGTCGGCGCGTTCGCCAACAACCCGCTGGGCCAGCTGAACTTCCAGAACATCCTGGCGCACGCCCAGGCTCGCTTCGTGGAGTAATCCACAGGCCGTACGCGGCGCCTGCCGAGGCCGCATCAACGAGGGCCGGTCCCTTATGCGGGGACTGGCCCTTCGTGCTTTCCAGGGCTTAGCCCTTCTCGCCTGCCAGACGCGCCGCGTCACGCACGAGGCGCTCGAAGGCCTCGTCGTCAGCGCTCTCGTAATAGCCGCGGATCTGGCCGGTGCCGTCCACGAGCACGAAGTGGTTGCCGTGGAAGATGCCCATCACGTCCGCCTCATCCATGGACTGCCGGTCCATGTAGATCTTGAAGCTGTTGACGACGGTGTCCTTGATGGCCGCGTAGTCGCCGGTGAGGAAGCTCCAGCGGGCCGGGTTGGCGCCGTGCTTCTGGGAGTACTCGGCCAGGCGCGCCGGGGTGTCGTAGGTGGGGTCCACCGAGAACGAGACGAGCTGCAGCCCGGGCCCGAACTCATTCGTCTCCTTCTGAATGCGGGCCATCTTCCGGGTGAAGGCGGGGCAGACGGTGGGGCAGCGGGTGAAGATGAAGTTGGCGACGTAGGGGTGGCCGCGCAGCTGGGCCGAGCCCCACGCGGAGCCGTCCTGCCGGGTGAAGGAGAACTCCGGCAGGGCGCCGAGCTGGGGCAGGGGCCCGGAGCGGGCGCGCAGGAAGCCAAGGGACAGCACCGTCATCCCCAGCACCATGACGGCGATCCCGAGCCAGAGCACGGGGTGGCGGAGGAGCGAGGGCTGGGGGGCGGGGGCGGGAGTCTCGGCGGACATGGACATAGGAGGCCCGGGAGGGGGGCACCGGACAGCTAACGGATGTACCCCGGGAGCACAAGGGACGCGGTGACGCAGCGCGGTGCCCAAGGGGCCGGGGACTGGACCGGGGTGGGCCGGGCAGCGGGCAGGCGTGCGCCCTCAATAGAGGAGGACCTGGCTTCTGGCGCTCTTGAGGGGCGAGAGGGGGCATGGTAGCCGGTAAGCCTTGCCGATGCCCTGTGTCCGTCCTGATCACGGTGTCACAGCGGTCCTCTCCGAGCCGGAGGGGGCCACGAGGAGCGAGCCACGTGCCGCGAGGGCCTCACGCCGGGCCTGGAGGCGGGCAGTGGCGCGGCTCCTGAGGGTGCTTGGCGGCGTGCTGAGCGGCGTGCTGGGCCTGCTGCCGGGGTGGGCGTGGGCGTGCCCGACGTGCGTGGCGCGGGCGCCGGAGTCGGCCGGGCGCTCGGCGCTGTTGGTGGGGGCCCTCTTGCTGGTGCCCTTCCTGTTGGTGGCCGTGGGCGTGTGGGCCGCAATGCGGGTAGCACGAGGTGACGCGAAGAGGAGCTCGTGATGGACACCTCCACGCTGGCGCAGCCCGAGGATGTGAGCGCGCACGGCCATCGCATCGACGCGCTGCTGGAGCTGAGCCACCGCTTCGATCTGATCCTCGCGGTGCTGATGCTGGGCGTGCTGGCGGTATTCCTGTGGCACTTCCGAGGGCCGCGGAAGGTGGCGGCGGACGGGGGTACGGTGCGCAGCCGGGCGTTCGTGATGGTGGCGGCGTTGACGATCTTCGGCGTGGTGGACGGGACGCTCTTCGCGCGCTCGCTGGGGTACGTGAACGAGGTGCTGTGGAACTTCGAGGTGCCGGTGAAGAGCCCGGACACGGTGCGCGTGGAGGTGAACGCGCGGCAGTGGGCGTGGGAGGTGCGGTACGCGGGGGAGGATGGGCGCTTCAACACGGCGGATGACGTGCTGACGTGGAGCGAGCTGCGCGTGCCGGTGGGCGCGCCGGTGTGGGTGCAGCTGGCGTCCTCGGACGTGGTGCACGGCTTCTCGCTGCCGAACCTCCGGGTGAAGCTGGACGCGGTGCCGGGCCGGGTGAACCAGACGTGGTTCCAGGCGGTGCGCGAGGGCACGTGGGAGGTGGCCTGCTACCAGCACTGCGGCACGAGCCACTACAAGATGCGAGGCACGCTCACCGTCATGTCCTCGGAGGCGTACGCCACGTGGCTGCGCGAGGCGGGCCGGCAGGCGGCGCCGGGGTATGACGGCTTCGACGCGGCCGCGCACTGGGGCTGGGAGTGGAGGCCCGCGCCATGAAGCTCTTCTCCACGGATCATAAGGTGGTGGCGCGGCAGTTCCTCTGGGCGGGGCTGGGCTTCCTCCTGGTGGGCGGACTGCTGGCGATGCTCATCCGCTGGCAGTGGGCGTGGCCGGGACGGCCGGTGCCCGGGCTCGGGTGGGCGCTGCCGAACTCGGGCGGGGCGCTCACGCCGCCGGCGTACACGGGCGTCTTCACGATGCACGGGCTGCTGATGGTGTTCTTCGCCATCGCCCCGCTGCTCATTGGGGCGCTGGGCAACTTCGTCATTCCGCTGGCGGTGGGCGCGCGGGGCATGGCGTTCCCCTGGGTGTCGGCGCTGGGCTTCTGGGTGTTCGCGGCGGGCGGGGTGCTGGTGCTGGCCTCCTTCGGGGTGCGGCTGGGGACGGCGAGCGCGGCGTGGACGAGCTACCCGCCGCTGTCCACGCACGTGTTCACCCCGGGCGTGGGGCAGACGCTGGTGATGGCGGGCGTGGTGTGCGCGGCGCTGTCCTCGTTCGCGGGCGCGGTGAACTACGTGGTGACGGTGGTGCGGTGCCGGGCGCCGGGGATGGGGTGGGGGCGGCTGCCGCTGACGGTGTGGGGGCTGTTCCTCACCTCGGTGCTCAACCTGCTGTTCATCCCGGTGGTGGCGGCGGCCACGGGGCTGCTGCTGTTGGACAGGCTGGCGGGCACGCGCTTCTTCCTCGAGGGCGCGGCGCTGGCGCCGGGCACCGGGGGAGACCCGATGCTCTACCAGCACCTGTTCTGGCTCTTCGGGCACCCGGAGGTCTACATCCTCATCCTGCCGGGCTGGGGGATGATCGGGGACATGGTGGCCTTCTTCAGCCGGCGGCCGGCGCACGGGTACCGGGGCACGGTGCTGGCCATGTGCACCATCTCGGCGCTGTCCGGGCTGGTGTACGCGCACCACCTCTTCACGAGCGGGCTGTCGCCGATGCTGGGGCGGGCCTTCAGCACGCTGACGCTGATCATCTCGCTGCCGTCCACGGTGCTGTTCCTCAACTGGCTGGCGACGCTGTTCCGCGGGAGCGTGCGGCTGACGGCGCCGCTGCTGGCGGCGGTGAGCGCCATGGTGGTGTTCGGCCTGGGAGGGATTACGGGGCTGGCGCTGGGGACGGTGACGACGGACATTCCGCTGCACGGGACGATGTGGGTGGTGGGGCACTTCCACCTGACGATGGGAGCGGCGAGCTTCCTGGCGGTGTTCGCGGGGCTGTACTTCTGGTTCCCGAAGATGTTCGGGCGGACGCTGCACGCGGGGCTGTCGAAGACGCACGTGTTGGCGAGCGCGGTGCTCTTCCTCGCCGTGTTCGGCGGGCAGCTGCTGACGGGGTACGCGGGGCAGCTGCGGCGGCTGTATGACCCGTACCAGTACACCTTCCTGAAGCCCCTGCTGGAGCTGAACCAGTGGACGAGCTTCGCGGCGTTCGCGCTGGGGCTGGCGCAGCTGCTGTTCGTGGTGAACCTGGTGTGGACGCTGCGCAAGGGCCCTGCGGCGGACGCGAACCCGTGGCAGGTGGGGACGCTGGAGTGGACGTGCGCGCCGAGCCCGCCGCCCGCGGACAACTACCCGCAGGTGCCGGTGGTGGTGCGAGGGCCGTACGCGCTCTCGCAGCCGGAGGCGCAGGAGCTGCTGGGGCGTGACTGGATCGGCCAGGCGGAGGAGCTGCCTGCGGAGGCGAAGCCCGCTGCGGAGGGTGGCGCCGCGGGGCCCGAGCCGGTGCCGAGCCTGGGAGGGACGTCATGACGCCCGTGGAGGCGCCTGCTCCCGCGGGGCGAGAGGACGCGGGGACGGCCTGGTTCGGGGTGGTGGTGGCGCTGAGCGCGTGGGCGATGTTCTTCGCGGCGCTGGCGTTCTCCGTGGGCTACCTGCGGATGAGAGACCCATGGCCGCTGGCGGGGATGCCGCCGCTGCCGAGGATTCTGCCGGCGGTGGCGGTGCTGCTGCTCGGGGCGGCGGGAGGGCTGCTGCACCTGGGCGGGCGCGGGGCGCGTGCCATGCCCTGGGCGGTGGGGGCGCTGGGAGCCCTGGCGGCCTGGCTGGCGGTGCAGGGCTTCGTGCTGAGCACGCTGTGGAGCGCGGGGCTGAAGCTGCCGCAGGGTGGGGCGTACGCCTCGGCGGTGTACGGGCTGGGGGCGGTGCACGGTGCGCATGTCGCCGTGGGTCTCGTGGGCCTGGTGCGAGAGCTGGTGCGCGGGGTGCGAGGCGTGGAGGTGCGCGGGGCCCTCCAGCTCTGGGCGCTCTACGGAGACTTCCTGACGGTGACGGGGCTGGTCCTCTTCGCGGCGGTGTACCTGCCATGAGCGCGAGACGCACAGGGCTCGGGCTGGTTCCGGTGCTGGTGGCCCTCGGGGTGGGGTGCAGCGCTCCGGCGCCGAAGCTCGAGCCGCTGAAGCTGGGCGATGGACGCACGGTGGCGGCGGAGACGCTGGAGCGGGGGCGGGACGTGTACGCGTACTACTGCCTGTCCTGCCACGGCGCGCGAGGGGATGGGCAGGGGCCCGCGGCGGTGGGGATGCGTCCTCCGCCTCGGAACTTCCGGCAGGGGCTGTTCAAGTTCGGCGGGGTGTCGGCGGGGGAGCTGCCCACGGACGAGGCGCTGAGGCGCACGGTGCGGCGCGGGCTGCACGGCACGCCGATGCTGCCGTGGGGCGTGCCGGAGGCGGACGTGGAGGCGGTGGTGCAGTACGTGAAGACGTTCAGCCCGCGCTGGCAGCAGGAGGCGCCGGGGCAGCTGCTGGAGGTGTCGGCGGATCCGTGGAAGGGGCGCGAGGCGGAGGCGTTGGCGCGGGGCAAGGTGGTGTACCACGTGGCGGGGAAGGGGCATGCGGGGTGCTCGGGGTGTCACATCTCCTATCTGCCGAAGCCGGAGCTGGAGGCGCTGGTGGAGCAGGTGACGGGGCGGAAGGTGGACCTGAGCAAGGTGGATCCGTACACGCAGCAGGCGCGGGACTCGGACTACACGGTGGTGGTGGACGAGAAGGGCGAGCCGGCGCAGATGGCGAAGGTCCTGCCGCCGGACTTCCTGATGCACCGGCTGCGGACGGTGTGGCCACTGGAGACGACGGTGGAGGGCGCGGAGTACACGCCGGAGCGGCAGCGGGAAGACCTGTATCGGGTGATTGCCGCGGGCGTGGGCGGGGCGGCGATGCCGACGTGGAAGGGCGCCATTCCCGAGGAGAACCTGTGGGCGCTCGCGTACTACGTGCAGACGCTGGTGAACCAGCGGGACACGTCCGAGGGCCGCACTCTCAAGGAGCACCTGCGCAATCCGGCGAAGTGAACGGCTCAGGCCGAGCAGAGCGGCCTGATCGACTGCAGCCGGGAGCGCTCGTCATCGTGTCAGCCATCCCGAGAACGCGAACGCTTTGTGGTGGTTTCCCGCCGCCCTCGCGAGCTGGTCCAGATCAACGGTGCTCGAGCCCGTCTTGACCTGAACGACTGCCTGCTCATGAGTGTCCCGGTGAATCAGGACATATTCGTACGCCGCGCTGTCTGTCCTTCGTTAGACGACCAGACGAGTTCCTCACGGATCCGAGGTCATGTGAGCGACCAGCGCGCGTTCCACGCCGTTCGGATGCTGGTGAGAGAGCCCATGGCGCGTTGGTTAGGAGGGTTGTTGTCGAGCTCCACCACGACGTCAGCCAGTTCAATGATGCTGGGCCTGGGCACATCTGCTTCCGTCGTCTCGAACAAGACCGCAGGAACTCGGATCTGCCGGAGCAAGACCATCATCGCGGCGAGAAGCCGGTGCAAGTTGGGCTGGGGACCAAAGCTCCGGACAGAGCGGAGATCGCCGATGAGGACTTTTTCAACGACGGTTCCGCGACGGCTCAAGGTGCTGAGCGCTTCACGTAATGCGGCGAGCAACTGGTAGATACTGCGGTACGGATTACCCGCGCCAATTGTCCACATCCCCGTGCTGGGTGGCGCGACATCCACCACGGGCTCGTCTCCCTGTTGCGCGAAATTGATGAAGACGGTGACCCCGTGGACTCGATGTCCGCCTTTCGTCTTGCTCCCGAGTGCGCGGGCCACTTCGAACACCTTCGAAGCGTCCCGGCCATAGGCCGCCGTGATGGAGTTGCGGAAAGTCACGGAGGCTTGCACGCCACGGGGTGGGCGGCCATCTATGGAAGAGTAGTTGACGTCGAGAAAGACCACGGACCAGTCCTGCTCCGCAGGCGCGTCCCATGTTGCTGGCGACCCAAGTGGAAGGGGAGCCCCTTGCAGGAAATAGGCAGCGGGACGTGGGAAGAGCACGAGCCCTTGTGACGATATTTCGAAGTAATGCGGCCCAGCATCAGAGGGCCCAAAGCGATTCTTGAAGACGGTCAACCGGCGCTCGGAGGGAGTCCCTGCTGTGCGGTCCTCGCCTGCGCCCGAAAGTTCCATCACCACATCGACCGCGAAGCTCCAGGCGGAGAGGCGTGAGTCCGCGCTCTCTTCCAAGAGGATGAGCATCAAGCCGCGCTCGAGGGCCAGCTTGCAGAGGTTGTCCGCCAGCACACGCGGCGCCGAGTGGCTGAGCCCATATCCGTCGGAGAGAGAGTCCACGACCAGCACCCGGGGATTGCCTCCAGCACGTTTCACTTCCTCCAGGAGCGTGAGCACAGCGGGCCCGAGCCGCTCCTGCTCCTGCCCGGAGCGCCCCAGGTCGAGCAGGTCCGCGAAGATACGGCAGTCGGCTCCATTGGCGCGTCCTGCGGCCTCGAACGGAGGAACCACCACGGACTCCCGGGCCTGAGCGCGCCGTAGGTTGTTGTACTGAGCTTGGAGCTCGACGGGGAGCAACTCGACACAGCCGTAGGCGACATCTCCTCCCAGGGCTCGCCCCAGCGCCCCAGCGAGCTGGGTGCCGAACACGGTCTTGCCCGAGCCAGGGGGACCTCGAATCAGCAGGTTCGCGCTCTCGTGCGTGTCCGGTAGCCGCCGCACGGCCCAGATGCCTCCTCCGAGCGCGAGGTCGAGACCTGGGATATCAACAGGGATGAGCCGCGGGTTCATCAGGCTGCTCCCCGTACGCGCATGCGGACCCGGTCACGGTCAGGAGTGGAGCCCGTATACGGCCACACGGCATGCGCCTGCGCGTCGGGTGAGGCGCGCGAGGTGGAGGAGAGCCGTGCCTCGGCATCCAGGAACAGGAGCTGCTCTGTCATCCGCTTCTGCAGCTCTTCGCTGCCAGGAGCGTTGCGCAGCATCGCTCGCAGCATGGCTTCGGCATCCGGAGAGCCTGCGTGCTTCAGGGCTGCCGCAGCGAGATAGAGATCTTCGTCGGAGAGAGCCGCCCGTGAGAGCCACCAGGCCGCCTTCTCCAGCTCGGATGGGGGCTGGCCCTGAGCGAAGGCCGTCATCACGGCGAGCCTCGCCTCTTGGAGAATGTGTGTCCACAACGAGTGGGCCTCCTCCTGCCCGCAGCACCAAGCGGCCAGAGAGCCCACCTGTCCAGCCCTGGACGGAGCAGCAGGAGGACAGCCTCCCGCAAGCCAGGAGATGAACCGCCTCACATCCGGCTCACCCGCGGTGACGAGACGCTCCAAGTCAGAGGCTGCTCGCCGTTCAGCTTCTCCTAGCAGCACGAGCGTATCCCCGAGGCGGGCAGGCCACGGGCCCAGCTTTGTGCCAATCCCCGGCAGTGTGGCTGCCTGCGCATCCACCCGAAGGGTGCCGCGCTCAATCCGGACGCGGCGGAGCACGGTGCCTGCCGGGGCCCCCTCGTTCGGGGATGCATCTTCAGGTGAGAGCCGTACGAGCCAGCCCTCCTCATCCACCAAGACGGGCGCCCGCCGGGCAGGCGTATGGGCAGCATCCACCTCACCATGGAACCCAATAACGGAAATGCCTGGAACCTCGCCTGCCGACGATATCTCCAGCGTCCGTACTCTGTTCTCGCGAGGCTTGCTCATAGTCCGATCAACTCCCGGAGCACCCTACCGGAGTCCTCGTATAGTGTGTCGGCGGATGCATCCTGGCCAGGAGGGAGCGTCTTGAGCTCGATGGAAGCCTGGCTGGCGAACCGCAGGCGGCTCATCTGGTTCAGTGCTGCTTGAACCCGATCTCGAGCCAGGTGCAGCGCCCTGAGGCGCACAAAGGACACGGGCTTGTCGAAGTGGGCCTCCCAGGTCCACGCTCGTCGGTCCGCGCACAGCTCCTCTCCATAGGTCGAGCGTCCTTGGGCCCCGTTGTGCTGAAGAAGAGCGGGGGGGCGGGTCCGGTCTGGTGCACCCGCCGTGTAACGGTCAGCCGAGGAATCCAGATAGCGATCAGGCGAAGCGTAGCAGTACAGCAACCACTTCTCGAACTTCGCGCGCCAGTTCTCCAGAGGCACGATGGACTTCTGGAGGAAGCGCCAGCGGTCGGCGATGGAACGTCTTGCCCAGGGCCGCAGCTTAGGCTTCGGCTCCTCCAACGAGCCCGAGTCGAAAGGCACCAGCGCTCCACCCTGCTCCGTCTCGAGCGTGGGTTGAAAGTACGCGACCGCGTCCCCAATGCTGTCGTTGCTGCGGTAGCAGGAGGGGCCTGCGTACGCGAAGACATGGGCCCATCGCAGGTGCTCGAAGTCTCCTGTGGGCTCGGGTAGCTGCTGATCCCTCCGACTCTGGAGTCTTTGCCACGCGAGAAATTTGGAGAACTCCGTTTTGGAGGGGAAGTGAACGAACGGGATGTGCTCGGCGATGCGCCGGGCCTGCTGCACTGCCTCGGGTGACGGCTTCCTTCGCGGACGAGTGCTTCTGGCGCCCTTGGCACGTGCACCTGCGGACCGAGGCTTCTTCGACGATTTGGGTGAACGAGAAGAGCGCTGACGAGACACAACCTGGAGCGTAGCGTGCTCAAGTGACATTGGGAGAGAAGACCCTACCTTCGAGGCAGGTAGGTCCACCTCCGAGCCCTACCCCCCAGTGTGCCTGCACGCCAGGAAGGACCACATCAGAGCAGCCGTGAGCCCACTCGCGGACGGATGGCCTGTCCGTCTTCGACGGTTCGCACGCGGCAGCAGCGAACCCATTCCCGGCTTCTGCTAAGCCTGGGAGACGCCGCCATGATCATCCCGCTCAAGCCCCCAGCACCCCAGCAGGCAGGCTCCGGGACGCCGGCGGGCAGCGGCCCGAAGTTTGATCCCCTGCTGGACAGCATCACCGACGGCATCGTCTCGGTGGACCGGGACTGGCGCGTCACCTACCTGAACTCCGTCTCCGAGCGGCTGGCGGGCCGCTCGCGTGAGTCCCTGCTGGGCAAGGACCTGTGGGCGGAGCTGCCCGAGCTGAGCCAGACCCCCTTTGCCCAGGCCTTCCGCCAGGCCATGGACACCGGGGTCCAGGCCACCCTCACGGACTACTTCCCGCCCACGGACTCGTGGTTCGAGATCCGCGTCTTCCCCTCGGCCGCCGGCCTGGTGTTGATCCTCCGCGACATCACCCAGATGCGTCAGGCGGAGGTGGAGCGCCTCCGCCTGCTGGCCGCCGAGCGCTCTGCCCGCGAGCAAGCCGAGCGCACCGCGGACCGGCTCACGCGCCTGCAGGAGCTCACCGCGCAGCTCTCCGCCGCGCGCTCTCCGGAAGAGGTGATGTCCGTCGCCGTGGAGCACATCATGGCCTCGGTGGGCGCCAACGTGGCCATGGTGGGCCTGCCCGTCGCGGGCCAGGATGTCATGCGGACGGTGACCTACAACGGCCTGTCGCGCCAGGTGGCCCGCGACTTCCAGCTCATGCCGCTGGACGCGCCCCTGCCCGTCCCGGCCACCTACCGCACCGGCCAGCCCGAGTGGCTCGAGTCCCCCGATGCCCTGGCGGCGCGCTACCCGAACCTGCTGCAGGGAATGCGGGAGCAGACGCAGGCGCGCTCGCTGGCGAGCATGCCCATGGTGGTCGAGGGACGGGTGATTGGCGTGCTGGCGCTGTGCTTCCCCGAGCCGCGCGCCTTCTCGGGCGAGGATCGCGAGTTCCTCCTGGTGCTGGCGCGGCACTGCGCGCTGGCGATGGAGCGCTCGCGGCTGCTGGCCGAGGTCGAGGCCCAGCGCTCCCGGCTGGAGGAGCTGGTGATGCGCGCCCCCGCGGTGATGTCCGTCACCCGAGGCCCCGAGCACCGCTTCGTCCTGTGCAACCCGCGCTACCGCCACCTGCTGGGCGGGCGGGATGTGACGGGGCTCACCGCGCGCGAGGCCATGCCGGGGCTGGAGGGCCAGGGCGTCCTCGACATCCTGGACCGCGTGTTCTCCACGGGAGAGCCCTTCGTGGGCAAGGAGCTGCCGGGGCGCCTGGGCGCGTCCGCGGTGGATGTGACGACGGCGGAGAGCTACTTCGACTTCGTGTACCAGCCCCTTCGGGACGCGGAGGGGCGGGTGGAGGGGATCGCCTCGTTCGCCTTCGAGGTGACGGATCAGGTGCTGGCGCGGCGCACGGTGGAGGAGCTGCTGCGCGACATGGCGCGCAGCGAGGAGCGCTTCCGCGCCTTCCTCACCGCCACCTCGGAGATCATCTGGGACATGCCGCCCCGGGGCGAGTTCGACTCGGATCAGCCGGGCTGGCGGGCCTTCACGGGACAGACGCGGGAGCAGCTGCTGGGGTGGGGCTGGCTGGAGGCGGTGCACCCGGAGGATCGCGAGGCCATGGCGCGGGAGTGGCACCAGGCGGTGGCGGCGAGCACGCCCTTCCAGGGCGAGGTGCGGCTGCGGCGCCATGAGGGGGTGTACCGGCACATGCAGGTGCGCGCGGTGCCGGTGCTGGAGCTGGATGGGGCGGTGCGCGAGTGGGTGGGCATCCACCGCGACATCACCCGCCAGCGCGAGGACGAGACGGAGCGGGCCCGGCTCCTCAAGCGCGAGCAGCACCACCGGGCGCAGCTGCAGGGGCTGGCGCAGGCCTCGCTGGCCATCGGGCAGGCGCCGTCCCTGGACCAGGCGCTGCGGGTCATCACCGAGCAGGCGCGGGAGCTGATCGGCGCGCACCAGGCCGTGACGAGCCTGACGACGGGAGAGGACTGGGCGCAGGCCATCCACACCATCTCCCTGTCGGACAAGTACGCGGCGTGGCGCGAGTACTCGGCGCCAGTGGACGGCTCGGGCATCTACGCGCAGGTGTGCCAGAGCAACCAGCCGGCGCGGATGACGCAGGCGGAGCTGGAGGCGCACCCGGCGTGGCGGGGCTTCGGAGCGCACGCGGGGAGACATCCGCCCATGCGGGGGTGGCTGGCGGTGCCGATGGTGGGCCGCAATGGGCGCAACCTGGGGTTGATCCAGCTGTCGGACCGGCATGAGGGCGACTTCACCGCCGAGGACGAGGCCATCCTGGTGCAGCTGGCGCGGCTGGCGGCGGTGGCCATCGAGAACGCGCGGCTGATGGCGGAGTCCCAGGCGGCCAACCGGGCCAAGGACGAGTTCCTGGCGGTGATGAGCCACGAGCTGCGCACGCCGCTGACGGCGGTGCTGGGCTGGACGCAGATGCTGCGCAACCAGAAGGACAACGCGGCCATCCGCGAGAAGGGCCTGGAGGTCATCGAGCGCAACGCGCGCTCGCTGGCGCAGCTCATCGAGGACGTGCTGGACGTGTCGCGCATCCTCACGGGGAAGCTGACGCTGCACCGCAAGGCGGTGGAGCTGGCGACGGTGGTGCAGGCGGCGGTGGAGGTGGTGCGGCCCCGGGCGGAGCAGAAGCGCGTGGCGCTGGCGGTGGTGGTGGGGCCGGGGGCAGGGCAGGTGACGGGGGATCCAGGGCGGTTGCAGCAGGTGTTCTGGAACCTGCTGGCGAACGCGGTGAAGTTCACGCCCGAGGGCGGGGCGGTGGAGGTGCGGCTCGAGCGGGGGGAGACGGAGTGGCGGGTGCGGGTGAAGGACACGGGGCAGGGCATCCACGCGGACGCGCTGCCGCACCTGTTCGAGCGCTTCTGGCAGGCGGACGGCAGCAGCACGCGCGAGCACGGCGGGTTGGGGCTGGGGCTGGCCATCGTCCGGCACCTGGTGGAGCTGCACGGCGGCGCGGTGGAGGCGGAGAGCGCGGGGCTGGGGCAGGGCGCCACCTTCACGGTGCGGCTGCCGGTGCCCGCGGTGTTGCCGGATGCCGAGCGTGCGGCGTCAGCAGAAGGCACGGCGAGGAGCACGTCGCGGCTCGATGGGGTGCGGGTGCTGCTGGTGGAGGACGCCGAGGACGCGCGCGAGCTCATCGCGCTGCTGTTGCGCGAGCGCGGCGCGGAGGTGCGCACGGCGATCAGCGGGCGCGAGGCGATGGAGCGGCTGGCGGAGGTGCTGCCGGACGTGCTGATCTCGGACATCGGCCTGCCGGGAGAGGACGGGCACGCGGTGCTCAAGCGGGTGCGCGAGTGGGCGGAGGCGAAGGGAGAGTGGATCCCCGCCATTGCGCTCACGGCCTACGCGGGAGCGGAGGACGCGCGCCGGGCCTACCGGGCGGGCTTCCAGGTGCACATGGCCAAGCCGCTGGAGGCGGAGGCCCTGGTGGAGTCCGTGGCGAAGCTGGCGGCGCGGGATGGGAACTCCCGGCTGCCTCCGCGGTGAAGAGGCGACGGCGCGGTCGCGAATGACCCGGTGCGTCATCCAGGCGGGGGGCTTGCCCGGGTGATCGGGGGGAGGCGCAACTTCTCCAGGCTGCGTGCGACAATGAGGAGACCTCAGTACCTCTTCGGGAGCATTCCCAGTGAAGACCTATTCTGTTCGCAGCGGCGACACCCTCAGCGCCCTGGCGAAGCGTTTCGGCACCTCCGTGTCGGAGCTTGCCAAGGCCAACCACATCTCCAACCCCAACAAGATCCAGGCCGGGCAGAAGCTCTCCATCCCGGATGGCTTCGATCGCCCCACGAGCAAGCCTTCGACCAAGCCCGCGGGCAGCCCGGCCCCGAGCGCCCCGAGCGCCCCGGCCCCGTCCACCGGCTCTGCGGGCCCGGTGCGTGACAGCAACGGCCGTCAGTACCCGACCTCCGCGGATGGCACGCCGATGTACCGCCAGGGCGATTCGGAGTGGGGCAGCCGGACGCTGGGCTCGAGCTCCAGCCTGGCCGCGGCCGGCTGCGCGATGACGGCCACCTCCATGGCGGTGAGCAAGATCACCGGCAAGGCGATCAACCCCGGCCAGATGGACGCGTGGCTGGACAAGAACGGCGGCTACTCGGGCAACGGGCTCATCTGGGGCAAGGCGGCGTCGATGGGCGGCCTGGGCGCCAGCAAGCAGGCCTGGAACCTGGACACCATCAACAAGCAGGTCGACGCGGGCCGCCCGGTGGTGATCGGCGTGGACTACAAGGCCGGCAGCAACGGCGGCTCCAACGGCACCGACCACTGGATCACCGTCACGGGCCGGGGCAAGGAGGGCGGCAAGGACGTCTACTACGCCAACGATCCGGCCACCGGGAAGCAGATCACCCTGAAGCCGGAGGGCAACCGGCTGGTGGGCGGCCCCAAGAGCTACAAGTCGACGGGCGAGCTGGTGACGTTCTCCGGCGGCAACCCGCGTCCGGGCACCGCGCCGGCGAACACGAAGCCGAGCGGCACGGGCGGCAGCACCTCGACCGGGGGCGCCACCGCTCCGGCGCGTAGCGGGGACCTGAAGGGCGTGTCGGTGCCCTCGAGCAACCTGAAGCGCGGTGACAGCGGCCCCGCGGTGGAGCAGCTGCAGAAGGCCCTGGTGAAGGCCGGGAGCATGACGCAGGCCGAGATGAACACGGGCCCGGGGACCTTCGGCCCGAAGACGGAGTCGGCGCTCAAGAAGTTCCAGGCGGCGCACGGGGTGGAGGCCATCGGGCAGTACGGCCCGAAGACGCGCGCGGCCTTCGAGAAGCTGGGCGCCAAGGTGGGCACGGGCTCCACGGCCCCGACGGGTCCTGTGACGGGCCCGGGCGCTCCGGCCGGTAACGGCAAGGGCCTGACGCTGGACCAGCTGAAGCGGATCATGCCGAACCTGTCGGATGCGAAGGCGCGCGCGTACCTGCCGCACCTCAACAACGCCATGGCCGAGGCGGGGATCAACACCAAGCAGCGCCAGGCGATGTTCGTGGCGCAGCTGGCGCACGAGAGCGGCGAGTTCCGCTACATGGAGGAGATCGCCTCGGGCGCGGCGTACGAGGGCCGCAAGGATCTGGGCAACACCCAGCCGGGCGACGGCGTGCGCTTCAAGGGCCGTGGCCCCATCCAGCTGACGGGCCGCTCCAACTACCGCGCCGCGGGCAAGGCGCTGGGCATCGACCTGGAGAACAACCCGAAGCGCGCGGCGGATCCGGACGTGGGCTTCCGCACCGCGGCGTGGTTCTGGAACAGCCGCAACCTGAACACCTACGCGGACGCGGGCAACTTCCGCGAGGTCACCCGCCGCATCAACGGTGGCTACAACGGGCTGTCCAGCCGCGAGGCCTACTACAACCGCGCGCTGAACGTGCTGTGAGCTGAGCCCCCGCGCCTGCCGGCGGAGCATCGCCGGTAGGAGCAGGGACGAGGACCGTGAGCCCTTCGGGGGCCGCGGTCCTCGTTGCGTTTCAGGGGGGCGCGTGCGGGGCTCATGGCTGGGTGAGCTGCCAGGCAGGGGCTTGCGCGAGTCTACCTGGGGGCCTGGGGCGGAGGCGCGCGCGGCGGGAGAGAGGGGAGGCGGAGGCCCCTTGCCGGGCGAGGGAGCGGGCATGAACGAGGAGCAGGGGAGGCAACGCATGCGCACCGTTCCGGCGATACCCCTTTGGTGCCGAGTGAGGAGCGCATGGCGACGGAGCGAGCGCAGCGGTTCGTGGACGCACTGGCGAAGTTGGAGGAGATCGGGGAGATGGAGTCACTCATCGCGCTCTTTGCCGAGGACGCGCGGGTGAGCAACGTGGCCTCGCGCCGGGTGTTCTCCGGGCTGGAGGGGGTGCGCCAGTTCTGGAGGGACTACAAGGGGATGCTGGCGCGGGTGAAGTCCACCTTCCGGAACATGATCGAGTCGGGGGACCGGGTGGCGCTGGAGTGGGAGACACAAGGCACGGCGCAGAACGGCGCGGCGGTGAGCTACGAGGGCGTCTCCATCATCGAGTGGGACGGAGACAAGATCCGGCGCTTCTACGCGTACTTCGACCCGGGGTTGCTGGGGCGCGAGATCGCGCACGGGACGGCGCAGCGCTCGGAGGCCCCGGCCACCACGCCCGCGTAGCTCACGCCGCGCGGACGGCTTCGAGCGTGCGGCACAGAGCTCATCAGTGGTGTCGGTGAGCTCACGGGCCCGACCGGCGGCCTGGGCGGTGGCTCCCTCGTAGCCCTGTCCGCCGCCATCGCCGCACATCTGGCACTCGGACGCAGGCCCCACGATGCCACCCGGTACGCCAAGGAGTACGTCACCGCCGCGCTCCGCCACCCGCTGGCGCTCGGCCGGGGCAACGGGCCCTTCAGCCACTTCTTCCCGCTGGGTGAGCCGTAAAGTGTCCGGGCTGGCGGAGAGACGACAGCAGACCGCGCGGCGGCGTGGCTGAGGATCTTGGGGGATCGCCAGCCTCACCGCCCGCGGCTCAGGCGCTGCTACCGCGCACGCCTCAGGTCAGCCGGCTCCAGAAGGAGCGCTTGGATGAGATGCGGTCCAGCGCCTCCTGCAGCTCCTCGTCGTAGTCGGCGCGGTTGGCGATGTCGCCCATCGAGATGATGCCGATGACGCGATCATCCCGCTCGACGACCGGGATGCGGCGGATCTGCTTCTTGCCCATGACGGAGATGATGCTGTGGATGTCCTCGTCCGGGTGGACGCACTCCACGTCATCCGTCATTACGTCCCCGGCGCGGAGCTGATCCGGCGTCTTTCCGCCGGTGAAGGCGCGGATGACCAGGTCCCGGTCCGTGACGATGCCCACCAGGACATCCTTGTCGTCCACGATGGGGACGACGCCGCAGTCCTCGTCCTTCATGAGCTGCGCCACCTCGCGCAGCGAGCTGTCGCGGCGCACCGTCCTCACGCCACGGGTCATGATCTCCCGAGCGGTGAGCGGCTCGCGCTGCCAGCGGCGGCGCAGCCCGCCCAGGACGCCCTTGTGCTCCGGGCGCGAGGTCTCGGAGCCGCGGGCCGTATAGGTCTCTCCCTGGCCGATGTTCACCCCCATGCCCGGACGGCCGGGGCTGGCCTGGCTCATGCCCAGCAGCGGATCGTACCGGTCGCCGCGCTGCTGGCCCTGGCTGCCCATGCCGTACTGGCCCTGGCTGCCCATGCCGTACTGGCCCTGGCCGCCGGGCTGGCCGCGATCCTCGCCGCCGAAGCCCGAGCGGTCCCAGGGGCGGTAGTTCTCGCCGCCCGTGTCGCGGCGCATCTCGAGCGAGTGACGGGTGTCCTGCTCGCCCATGCGCATCTGCCCGCCTCCCATGCCGGTGGCAGAGCGGTCATCCCGGTCATCGCGGCCGTAGGGGCCCTGGGGCATGCCGCCCTCGCTCCGGCCGAGGTAGCCGCCCTCGCCGCGGCCGCTCATGCCGTAGCCGCGGCCCCGGGACTCGTCACGCTCGTCCAGGCCCAGGCCGCTGCGCGCGTTCAGGCCGGCGCCCATGCCCATGCCGCTCATGCCCATGCCCGTGCCGGTGCCCATGCCCGTGGCCATGTCCGTGGTGGTGCGCGGCTGGGCCAGGCGCAGCGCCGCGGCGCGGTGGAAGCGGCCCTGGCGAACGTTGGGGTCCTCGTCGCGCTCGGGGCTGTAGCCGCTCACATCGGACTCGGAGCGCTCGCGGGAGCCGGGAGGGGACACATCCGCGCCGCGCTTCGACACGTCCGTGCCGCGCGCCGACACATCCGTACCGCCGAGGATGCCCGGCGTCCCATTCTCGGGGACCCCGGAGCGCTGTGCGTTGCGGGAGTCTTCCCTGCCGTTGTCCATTCTTCTCTCAGCCATGCGGATGAACCTCCAACTGCGGAGTGGTGGTGCCGCGCTCGGGGTGGAGAGCGCGGGCGCCGAAGGCTGGGGATTCCCCCTCCCGGTACCAAGGGGGGAGGGACGCCAGCCACGCCATCTGTCCGCAGCAAGGCAGGTTCACGCGGCGGGGCGCTCGGAGCGAGACACCCCGGCCGCCCGCTGGTCAACGGAAGCGCTCCAGCCGCCTCAGTGGACGGACCAGAGCGCGCCGATCTCCTCACACGCCAGCTCCACGTCATGGAGCCGGCGGGCGTTCGCCTTGGGAGCCTCGAAGAGGGTGCCCGCGAACACATCCACCACGCGGATCAGCCGCTGCTCCACAGGGCCCACGTGCCGCAGGTGCTGCGCGGCGAAGCTGTGCAGGAGTGTGGCGATGTACTGCCCCGAGCGCTCATCCAGCGGGTGCCACTTGGCGAAGTAGAGCTTGAGCAGCCCCACCTTGTTCTCGCCGCGCCGGTCCATCATCTGCAGCACCACCTCGGGCCGCACGCTGATGGTGACGCCGGCCACCTCCAGCACGGGCGGCTCCTGCCCCACCGCGCTGATGATGGTGCCCTCCAGCTCCAGCTTTGGCACCACCGCCGCGAACCGGTCCAGCGCCTCGATGCACAGCTGCAGGCGCTGGGCCTCGAACTCCGACTGCGGCACGGTGTTGAAGAAGCGCTCCTGGTGGTCGCGGAGGATGCCGCCGTTCAGCCCGTTGCAGAGGAATTCGGTGATGGCGTGCGAGGCCTCCGGATACCGCAGGTACTGCGGATCACAAGGGTGCTTCTGATCATGGATGATGCGCTTGCGACGGGCCGGTGAAGCGGTGAGGTACTCCCCCAGCTTGTTCACCGAGACGCGTGGCGACTCACGGGTTTCCGCCATGGACGACCCCTTCGTGTGTCGTTGATGCGCTGACACTACAGAAGGGGTCTGACACTGCATTCCCTGGGAGTTTCGCGGACTTGGAGTGTTGTCCGAGCGCACCCGCCGAGAGGAGACCCGGTGGATTGGGTGCGCCCGCGCGTCAACGCGCCGCCACGCGTACCATCATCGGGCGGGCCTTCTCCAGCAGGGTGAGGAACTCCTGGCGCTCGGCGTTGCCCGAGGGCGTGGCCTCGCGGGCGATCTTCTCCACCTGCTCGAAGCTCCAGCGCTGCGCGTGCGGGCTGCGGCGGAACAGCTCAGCCGCGCCCATCACCGCGGTGGCGAAGCGCAGGTCCTTGTTCGCCGAGGAGAAGGTGGACGCCAGCGCCTTGCCGGAGAAGCGGAATGCGCGCTCGGTGGCCGTCTCGCCGCGAGGCTTCTTGGCGCGCACGCGCACGGTGGCCAGGCCCTCGCCGGCGCCCGGCTTGAGCTCCAGCTCGTACAGGGCGGTGACGGTGTGGCCGGCGCCCAGCTCGCCCGCATCCACCTTGTCGTCCCGGAAGTGGATGTCCGCGATGGCCCGGTTCTCGTAGCCCACCAGCCGGTAGCGCGCCACCTGCTCCGGATCGAAGTCCACCTGCAGCTTCACGTCCTGGGCGATCACCTCCAGCGTGCCGCCGATCTGCTCCTGGAAGATGCGGCGCGCGGCCATCAGCGAGTCCACATAGTAGTGGTTGCCGTTCCCCTGGTTGGCGAACCGCTCCATCATCTCGTCCTTGTAGTTGCCCATGCCGAAGCCCACGGTGGTGACGGTGATGCCCTCCTTCACATAGCCGCGGATCAGCTTGAGGATGTCCTCGGGCGAGGTGGCCCCCACGTTGGCGTCCCCGTCCGAGAGGATGATGACGCGCGAGGTGGACTGCTCATCCACCGTCTTCATGGCCTGCTGGTAGGCCAGCTCGATGCCGGAGGACATGGCGGTGGAGCCGCCGGCCTGCAGCTCCTCGATGGCTTGATGGATGACGGCCTTCTTCTCCAGGCCGGTGGGAGGCAGCGCCACCTTCACGCTCCCCGCGTAGGTGACCAGCGCCACGGTGTCTCCGTCGCGCAGGTTGTCCACGAGCAGGCGCAGGGCGCGCTGGGCCAGCGGCAGCTTGTCGGGGGACTGCATGGAGCCGGAGACGTCCACCAGGAAGGTGAGGTGCGCGGGCTTGCGCTCGGAGACGCTGAGCTGCTTGCCCTGCACGCCCACGCGCAGCAGGTGGCGGCCGGGCGTGTACGGCGAGGGCGCCGCGTCCATGTGGACCGCCAGCGGAGATCCATCCGTGGGGCCCTCGTAGTCATAGCGGAAGTAGTTGAGGAACTCCTCCACGCGCACGCCGTCCTGCGCGGGCAGCGAGCCCTCGAGGATCTTCCGGCGCGCCAGCGTGTACGCGCCGGTGTCCACGTCGATGGCGAAGGTGGACAGCCGATCCTCGCTCGCGGTGACGAAGGGGTTGATGCCCGGGTCGCGGTACTGCTCGGTGTTGCTCACCGTGTCCGCGGAGCGCGGGCCCGCACTCTGGACGATCCTCATCCTCTTCATGCCCATGGCGGACTTGCCGCTGAAGCTGGCGCTGCCCTGGCCGTAGGAGGCGCCCTGGCTCGCGCCTCCGAGGGCTCCGAGGCCGCCGCCTCCGCCCGAGCCCGAGCCCTTGATCCCGAGCCCCCCGATACCGGGCCCGGCACCGAAGAGGTTGGAGGCGCCGCTCGAAGGCTTGCGCGGGAACTCATTGGACGCCGCGGCCTTGCCGGCCTTCGCCGGGAGGAGATTGGCTGCCGGTGGCGCCTGCTTCTTCTCCTGCTTCTCCTCCTGCTGCTGCACCGACTTCTCCACGAGCCGCTGGGCCTCTGCCTCCCGCGAGCGGCAGCCTGCGAACAGGGTGCTCCCGACGACCAACGCGCAGACGATCCCACTGACGGCCACACGGCTCCGCCTCATGAACAGCCCCCCTCGAGCTTTTGGGTTTCGGGAGGCTTGGACAACCGCGTGCGCGGCAAGTTCCCACACCCCGCTAGCGAACCTTTGCGGTGTGCAGAGTTTGCGAGGTGGGCACAAAGGTGCCTGAGGCGTGGAGGGAGCGAGAAGCCTCGTCATTCCGCTGACTTGTGCGGCGCTGAGACGGGGGCTGGAGTTTGCAAAGCCCGACTGCGCCGCGTGGAGCCGAGGATGGCTCGCGCGGCTTGCACGGAGACATCACCATGCAGCAGTCCTGGATTTTCATTCTTCGTCGTCTGTGCCTCGTGGTGGCGATGCTGGGCGTGGCGGGGGGAGCCCACGCCGAGCTCGGCGATGCGGCCTCCAACTCCGCTGCCTGCTGCCAGCTGACCACGTCGCTGGTGAATGACGTGCTGCGCGGCAAGGACGTGTCGGGCGACGAGCGCTTCTTCAGCGCCGAGGGCGCGCCGCCCAACATCCACTTCCTGCTCGACACCTCGGGCTCCATGCGTGAGCTGCCCCAGGTGATCAACAGCGAGAACAGCACCTTCTTCGACATCACCGTGAATGGCTGCGAGAACCCGCGGCTGGATGCCTTCCAGGCCAGCCGCAACTGGAACCCGACCACCGCCTACCCGGTGCCGGACACGGGCACGGGGCTGGGCTCGGACACGGGCTTCCCCAACCTGTTCCAGGACGACAAGTTCTACGCCTACCAGTACTGGGCGGACCTCAGCAACCCGCCGCCGCAGTGGGACTCCAAGGAGCAGGCCTGCTCGTCGCAGGTGCCGGACTATGCCGGCGCCGGTGCCGCCGAGTACGCCCGCTGCCTCACGTGCCTGGGCACCAAGGGCTACTACAAGGTGCCGGGCACCATCGGCCGTGACTTCCCGCCGTTCGAGAACCTGAACTTCATGTTCTGGGGCCGCTTCCTCAACTTCAACCCGCCCAAGTACGTCACCGCCAAGGCCGTGCTCAAGTCCGTCATCAAGGACCTGAAGCGCGTTCGCGCCGGCATCAGCCACTTCACGAACAACGCGCCGAACACCGCGCTGCTCAAGGAGCAGAACCCCTCCTGCTCGCAGATCGTCAACGACGCGAGCGCCTTCGACAGCAACCGCGCCAGCTACATCAACGCCGTCAACGGGCTGACCTTCAGCACGGGCACGCCCCTGGCGCGCTCGCTGCTGAACGTGGGCTACTACTTCACCTCGGATGAGGCGGTGTACCGGGACACCTTCGGCTTCGGAACCGGCTACACCTACCCGAGCGAGTTCCGCAACCAGACGCTCACCTCTCAGGGCCGCAGCGTGTGCTGGGGCTGCCAGGTGTCCTCGGTCATCGTCATCACGGACGGTGAGCCCCAGGGCGACAGCCTGAGCAACACCGTGGTCACCAAGCTGCGCACGCTCAACAGCGGCCCGGTGTACTGCCCGGACTCGGCGCCGTGCGGCTCGAACCTCGGGGCTGGCCGCGACATGGGAGGCAACCCCGCCAGCTACACCGATGACAACCCCAACTACATGCTCGATGACGTGGCCAAGCTGCTCTACGAGCAGGATCTGCAGCGCAACACGCCGCCCATCGTCGGTGACTTCAACACCGCCGGTAAGCAGAACGTCCTCACGTATGCGGTGGGCTTCGGCATCAACAGCAACTTCCTGCGCCACACGGCGGAGGTGGGCGGCGGCCTCTACTACACGGCCAACGACGCGGACAGCCTCAAGCAGGCGCTGCTGGAGATCATCACCAACGTGCAGACGCGGTCCACCTCGTTCTCGAGCCCCGCGGCCAGCACGCTGCAGGTGCGCAGCTCCAGCGCCACGCTCATCCCGCGCTTCAAGCCGGCGCGCTCCAAGACGGCGCCGTGGCAGGGCTTCCTCTACCGGTTCGATCAGGGCCCGGAGCGCCTGCTGGGCTGTGATCCGCTGAACCCGTCCGCGGGCGGGGACCTCAACCAGGACGGCGACTGCGAGGACACGCTGCTCCTCGACGCCGCCGGGGACGCCATCATCGAGAATGACGAGGGTAACTTCGTGAAGCTCCTCAGTCCGTTGACGCCCGCGGTGCCCTTCTGGGAGGCGGGCGAGAAGCTGAAGGCCGGCGGCACCCAGAAGTGGATGACCCGCCGCATCTTCACCATCATCGACAGCAACGGCGACGGCAAGGTGGACTCCCAGGACACGCCGGTGGAGTTCAGCGAGGCCAACGCGGGCGTGCTGCGCGAGTACCTGGGCATCAGCCAGAACCCGAGCGTGTGCTCGGACCTGGCCGCGCGCCTGGGCGAGGTCAGCCTGCCGCCGGACGACTGCGCCCGGCTGATCATCCGCTGGTACCGCGGCGCGGACGCGCTCAACGCCGATCCGCTCCTGCGCGCCTACGACAGGCCGTTCCTGCTGCACGACATCTTCCACTCCTCGCCGGTGGGCGTGGAGCCGCCCGCGCCCTCGCGGTTCTGCGGCTTCTCGCAGCAGTGCCTCACGGTGCTGTTCTCCGGCTCCACGCAGCAGGACGACAGCACCCTTCCGAGCGGAGTGACCGTGAAGGCCTATGAGGCGTACCAGTCCGAGGCGGGCAACCGGGACAAGATCGTCCTGGTGGGCAGCAATGGCGGCATGCTGCACGCCTTCCACAACGGCCGGGCGCTGGCCTCGGGAGAGGTGGACTCGCTCACGGGCCAGTACAAGTACGACACCGGTACGGGCGAGGAGCTGTGGGCCTTCATCCCGCCGGACATGCTGCCCAAGCTGCGCCCCAACCTGGCCAAGCACGCCTACTTCGTGGATGGCACGCCCATGGTGCGCGACGTGTGGCTGGACGGCACCGAGGGCGAGCCGGCCGATGGCAAGAAGCAGTGGAAGGAGTACCGCACGGTGGCCGTGGTGGGCACGGGCCGTGGCGGCGTGCACCGCTTCGCGCTGGACCTGACGCGCCTGCTGGGCCGCGAGCCGGGTGACACCGCCAGCCGCGTCCCCAACCAGGCGGGAGACTTCCTGTGGATGTGGCCGCAGCCGTGCGACCCGCTCGCGCTGCAGGTGGGCGAGGCCTTCACCAACTTCGCTCCCCGTCCGCCTCCCATCGGCCCGGTGGCCCTCACCGAGGGCGCCGACAACGCCCTGCGGGACCTGACCAACACCGCTCACCCGAGCGATGGGGCTCCGTGGCTGGTCGACAACACGCCGGCGCGTGAGCGCTGGGTGGTGGCGTTCAACGGTGGCTTCGACGAGCACATGCTGCGCGGCCGCGGCATGGCGCTCGTGGACATCCGCACGGGCCACACGGTCTGGAGCTTCTTCCACGGGGACGGGCAGAACCGCTCGGAGAACCTGCGCTACCCGATCGGCGCGGGCCTCTCGCTGCTGGACATCGGCCGGGCCAACAACCCGAGCGCGGATGCGGATCAGCTGTTCGACTCGGCCACCGTGGGCGACTACGGCGGGCAGCTGTGGATGGTGCGGCTGTGGAAGCCGGGCGTATGGGACGCCAGCAAGAAGCAGGTGAGCAACTGGACCGCCGCGCGCTCCTTCCGCGTGGCGAACCTGGCGGGGAGGACCGGTGATCCGGAGGCCATGCGTGCACCCTTCAGCTACATGACCCTCAACACCCTGCAGCCCGATACCGGCTTCGTGCGCACCTTCGTGGGCACCGGCGACCGGGAGAACCTGCTCGAGAAGGGCACCGCGTGCCGGCTGTCCAACCCGCGCGGCTGCGCCGTGCAGGGCTGCGGCGTCAACAACACCCTCACCGTCGAGCGAGGCGGCTCCACCGTGTTCACCACCAACGCCACCTACCAGAACTTCCACTACAGCTCGGGCAGCGCCACCATGGCCTCGCCCGGCCCGTCCTGCGGCGGGGCGCGGGTGACGCTCGCGTGGAACAACGACGCCGCCAACGGCTGCGGCAACGGCAACGACGGCTCGCTCGAGTACACGTGCGACGGGGACTCCTCCTCGTGGAGCTGCCGCGAGACGGCCAACACCTGGACGACGCTCAACTACGTCCAGGATGCGCCCGCCTACCCGCAGCGCTACTACGGCGTGTGGACGTTCGGCGGCACCGACCCGCTCCGCCGCTTCGACAGCGAGGCGGCGGCGGCGGCGTACGACAGCCACCTCTTCACGGATGCCGACCTGGTGAACGTCAGCCAGTTCGACAACACCGGAGCCGTCACCACCGGGAGCCAGCAGTCGGCGGCGCCCGCGGGCAAGGGCTGGTTCATCGAGTACGCCGTCTCCAACGAGCGCACCGGCACCACGGGCAACCTGGTGAGCGGCTGCGTGCTGTGGAGCTCGTTCGAGCCCAGCGGGGCCTCGGGCGCGGTGTGCTCGACGACGGGCACCAACGTGGCGCGCCTGTACCAGGCCAACTTCGCCACGGGCCTGGCCAACTGCGCGCAGAGCTTCTACACGAAGAACACCGACTCGTGGGCGCGCTACCACCAGACCACCACCGTGGCCGCTCCGGCCGAGCCGGCGATGCAGGTGTCCATCGGCGGTGGCGTGGTGTCCATCGACACCAACCAGCAGGGCCCGGGCCAGCAGGACACTACCCGCGTCCAGCAGAGCGACGAGGGCGTCCGCTCGCTCTACCAGCTGGAGCTCGATCCGCGGGCCCACGAGTGCCGCCACGATGGCCTCGCGACGGCCTGTGAGTAAGGGCTGAAAGCACGAAGGGCTCGGAACCCAGCACCGGTTCCGAGCCCTTCTCTCATGCGGGCCTCGAGGCCCGGACCGTGAGGCCTACTTGGGGGCGGCCTCGGCCTGCTTCGCAGCCTCCGCCGCCTGCGCCGCCTGCTTCTCCTTGAACTTCTTCTGGGCCTCGGAGAACTTGGCCGTAAGCTCCTCGTACTGCTTCTGGAACTCCATCGAGCGCTTCTCGTGCTCCGCCGCCTTGGCCATCGCCGCGTCCGCCACGGCCTTCTTCTTGGCCTCCTTGGCCTCGAGCTGCGAGATCTTCATCATCGCCTGCTCGTGCATGACGTACTTGGCCATCACGATGCGCTTGTTGATGTACGTGAAGGGGTACTCGGGGTTGAGCGCGATCACCTGATCCAGGTACGCGAGCGCCTTGTCCAGGTGCTCAGGCACCGCCACCGCGTCCTTGTTCTCCGTGCCGCCGCGCTTCGAGTAGATCGCCGCCAGCCAGCCGAGGCTCGCCTCGTCCTTGGCGTTGAGCTTCAGGGCCTCGTTGAACTTCGCCTCGGCCGCGTCCAGGTTGCCGGCCTTCAGGTACTGGTCCGCGATGACGCGCCAGAGCTCGGCCCTCTCCGCGTCCGTCGTCTTGGTCTCCATGACCTTGACGAGCGCCTTCTCGGCCTCCTCGGGCTGCCCGGCCTGGCGGAACTCGTCCGCGATGACGCGGTAGAGCTCGTCCGGCTTCACGTTCGGGTCCTTGGTGATCGCCACGTACTTCAGCAGCGCCTCGGCCGCCTTGGCGTGCTCGCCGACCTGCTGGTGGGCGAAGGCCTTCTCCTTCCAGGTCTTCTCGGAGGAGGGGTCCGCCTGGGCCGCCAGCTCATACTGCTCGATGGCGAGCTTGAACTCCTTCTTGTTGAGGTGGTTGGTGGCCTTGGCGCGAGCCTCCTTGGCGGGGTCGGGCTTGTCACCACAGCCCAGCGTCCCCGTCAGGGTGAGCACTCCCAGCACCAGCCCTACGCGTCCCAGTCTCTTCATGCACATGCCTTTCGAGCGGTGCCGGGACCCCTGGATCTCGGCACGGTTTGAAATGAGTCGTCCCCCGGGTGACGCGCGGCGCGCCGCCCCGTCAAGCGCGGCAGCATACCCGAAGTCGATCCGCGCGCCCCCTCCCAGGTGGGGTCCCGGCTCCTACCCAGGGGAGGGGATTGGGAGCCGCCAGCCCTCCGCCCCGCACAGCAGCCGGGCCGGCCTGGGCCCGCCTGGGGCTTCAGCGGCAGGGATTGAGGATGTGAGTAGAGGATGTTGTGGGCAGCAGCGCGCACTCCACCGTGCACTGGCTCGGTGGGGCCGCATGCAATGCCCTGCGGTGCCAGGCGAGGGCTAGGGCCTCTCGCCAGGGAAGTCCGCCCAGTAACACTCGGGAAGAGGGTTGTTGCCTCGATCGCTGCGCGGGCCGTCTCCGTCCGGGATGTCGTCGAGGCCCCCGGCGTCGCGGTGCTCCTCCTCCTCCTCGGTGCTCTTCCGGGAGTGGGAGGGGTCCTCGCCCGGTGCGTCCTTGGCGGGACGGCTGGCCGGCTCCTCGTGTCTCGGGCTCGTCGGACGCCCGAACATGTCCTCGGCGGGCTGGGTCTCAGGCTGCTTCTTGTCCTGCGTCGCCATGATTGGAAGTCCTCCGGCATCAACGGTCATGGCGAGACTGTCAGGCCGCAAGCGGGCGGAAATGCAGGGCCCCGGGGTAGGCGGGGGAGCGAGCCTCCGGTGTGGGTGTCCAGCCGACCCGGAGCGGATCTGGAACCAGGGGCGCTCGCCACCGGGGTACGCTACCGCTCACGGAGGACCGCTATGACGATTCGCAAGGTGCTGCTCGTCGATGACGAGGAAGACATCCGCACCGTGGGTAACTTGAGCCTCAGCCGCGTGGGAGGCTGGCAGACCGTGCTGGCCGCCTCTGGCGCCGAGGCCGTGAGCCGGGCCGCCGCAGAGCGGCCAGATCTCATCCTCCTGGATGTGATGATGCCCGGCATGGACGGGCCCACCACCTTCGGCCGGCTCCGCGCGCAGGAGGCCACCGCGCACACCCCCATCATCTTCATGACAGCGAAGATCCAGAAGCAGGAGGTGACGCGCTACCTGGAGCTGGGCGCCGCCGGCGTCATCGGCAAGCCGTTCGATCCCATGACGCTGCCCTCCGAGATCAAGAAGCTGCTGCCGTCTTCCTGAGTCCGCATGACGACGCCAGTGGTGAAGACGCAGCTGTCGAAGCCCTCGGTGGGCTTCGCGTCCGTGGCGCTGGTGCTGCTGTGCGCCATCTTCGTGCTGGGCCGCCCCGGGCGCCTGTCCGAGCACGGCGCATACAGCCTGCAGCTCCGCCAGCTGCGGCTGGGCAGCCTGGAGCTGGAGAAGGACGTGCTGCGGAGCCGGCTGGGGCTGAGGGAGAAGAGCGGCTCGTCGCCCGAGGAGTTCGCCGTGTTGCGCGCGTACGCCGAGGGGCTGCGCACCTTCCCCTCGTTCCTGTCGGACACCGGCCAGCACCGGCTGGGCGCCGCGCTGGACGACTACCTGCGCACGCTGGCCGAGTTCGAGGCGCGGCTGGTTCAGGAGCGGAAGGTGGAGGGCGCGGTCCAGTCCCTGCTGGATGACTCGCTCGGGCTGGCGGCCGAGGGCATCGTCCTCACGTACCTGGAGCTGTACCAGGAGAACCTGACGGAGGCGGAGCGCGCGCGCGTCGTCTTCTTCATCATGGCGCTGCTGCTGGGCCTCTACGTGGTGGTGGTGCTGGTGCGGCTGGGGCACACGGGCGACGCGCTCAACACGCTCAACGCGGAGCTGGAGCGCCGCGTGGAGGAGCGCACCGCGGCCCTCTCCGCCACCAACGCGGAGCTGCGCGACAGCGAGGCGCGCAAGGCCGCCATCCTCGAGGGCTCCGTGGACGGCATCATCACGCTGGACGAGGCCCACCGCATCCTCGACTTCAACCCCGCCGCCGAGCACCTCTTCCGCCTGCCGCTGAGCATGGCGCTGGGGAGGGACTTCCTGTCGCTGGCGTTGGCCGGCTCCGTCACCCCCGAGCAGCGAGAAGGGGTGATGTGGGCGCTCCGGGCGGACGCCCAGCCGGGGCGGTCCGCGCGCCTGGAGCTGTCCAGTGTGAGAGCCGACGGAGACGTCTTCCCCTCGGAGCTCACCCTCACCCGCGTGGCCGCCGAGGGCCCGCCGCGCTTCCACGCCTATGTGCGCGACATCACCGAGCACAAGGAGGTGGAGCGGCTGAAGAGCGAGTTCGTCTCCATCGTCAGCCACGAGCTGCGCACCCCGCTCACCTCCATCCGCGGCTCGCTGGGGCTGCTCGAGGGGGGCGTGCTGGGAGAGCTGCCCCCGCCGGTGGTGGACATGGTGCGCATCGCCCACACCAACACCGAGCGCCTCATCCGCCTGATCAACGACATCCTCGACCTGGAGAAGATGGAGGCGGGCAAGGTGGAGCTGCGGCTCCAGCCGCTGGAGGTGGCCGAGGTGGTGGAGGCCACGCTGGGCGGCCTGCGGGGCATGGCGGACACGGCGAAGGTGGCGCTGCGCGCGGAGGTGGGCGGCAGTGGGCTGGTGCGGGCGGACTGGGATCGGCTCATTCAGGTGCTCACCAACCTGGTCTCCAACGCCATCAAGTTCTCGCCCCCGGGAGGCGCGGTGACGGTGAGGGCCCTCCGGGAGGCGCAGGGGCAGGTGCGCTTCGAGGTGGTGGATCAAGGGCCAGGCATCCCCCTGGAGAAGCGCTCGCGGCTGTTTGGCAGGTTCCAGCAGCTGGACAGCTCGGACACGCGCTCCAAGGGCGGCACGGGGCTGGGGCTGGCCATCTCGCAGGCCCTCGTCGAGCAGCACGGCGGCCACATCGAGGTCCGGGGCGAGCCGGGCGAGGGTGCCACCTTCACCTTCTCGTTGCCGGCCGTGAAGCTGGACCTGGGCTCGCTCTCCCTGGTGCGGGACGAGTCCCGCTACAACGTGCTGGTGGTGACGGCGGCCCCGGAGCTGTCCACCCTGCTGCGCGGCCTGCTCACCGGCGAGGGCTACCGCGTGCTGCGCGCCAGCTCGTGCGCCGAGGCGCAGAAGCACCTGGAGGTGGGTGTCCCGGACGTGCTGGTGGTGGAGGCGCACCTGCCGGACGAAGAGGGGCTGGCGCTGGTGCGGCAGCTGCGCGAGGAGCCGGCCACCCGCGAGCTGCCGGTGGTGGTGTTGGCCGAGCACGTGCCCGCCGGGGGCGAGGGCCTGCCGCGGGTGGCCTGGGTGAAGCGGCCCCTGGACGAGGCGCGCTTGCTCCAGGCGCTGCGCCAGGCCATCCGCGAGCCCGGCCCGGCGCGGGTCCTGGTGGTGGATGAGCAGGCGGAGCTGCGGCGGCTGCTGCGCTCGCGCCTGGAGCGGCTGGGCGCGGAGTGCGTCGAGGCCGAGGATGGGGCGCGCGCGGTGGAGCTGGCGCGCGAGGCGGCGCCGGATCTCATCATCCTGGACGTGCTCCTGCCCGAGGTGGATGGCTTCGAGGTGGTGGACATGCTCCGCCAGGGCAAGCTCCGGGGCCTGCCGCTCATCGTCTTCACCGTGAAGGAGCTGTCGCCCGCGGAGCTGCGCCAGCTCACGCTCGGCACCACGCGGCTCATCTCCAAGGGCCCCGGGGCCGAGGAGGAGCTGCTCGAGGTGTCCCGGGGGCTGCTGGGGGGGCTGCTCCGTGAACCCGAACCCCGGAAGGTGGCCTCATGAGCGGCACCATCCTGTTCCTCGAGAAGGATCGCGAGCTTCAGGTGGTCATGCCCACGTTCCTGCGCGAGCGGGGCTTCCGCGTGGAGATCGCCCGCAGCGTGCAGGAGGCCCGCACGGTGCTGGCGAGCACGGCGGTGGACGCGGCCGTGGTGGACAGCCTGCTGCCGGGCATGACGGGCCTGGACTTCCTCCAGGAGATGCGCCGCGAGCGGCCCGCGCTGCCCATCCTCCTGGCCTCGAGGATGTGGAAGGACGTGAAGGGCCGCGAGCAGCTCCTCAAGGAGCTGCGGGTGGCGCGCATCCTCCAGAAGCCCTACACGCCCCAGGAGCTCTTCATCTGGGTAGAGCAGGCGATGGCGCGGCAGAAGCCGGGCACGGTCGCCGGCAAGCCCTCCATCCCAGCGGATCTCGTGGCCGAGCTGACGGCGGCGAATGCCGAGTATGGCCGGCACCTGAAGCGGCGCCTGTCCTCGCTGACGGGATCGCTGACCCAGGCGCGGGCCGGCTCGGGCGAGGCGGTGGAGGCCTTGTACTACGACGCCCACAAGCTCCATGGCTCGGCGGGCTCGTTCGGCTTCGCGCCGGTGGGCGAGGCGGCGGGGCGGCTGGAGGCGCTGGTGAAGCCGGCGCGCGAGGGCCACGCGGTGGACTGGGCGGCCATCGAGGCCGCGCTGCGCGAGCTGGCCGAGACCATCACCGGCCCGGCCCAGCAGGTGGAGACGCCCAAGCCCACGAGCCTGATGGGCTCGGTGCTGGTGGTGGACGACGACGCGGAGTGGCTGGCCGAGGTGGAGAAGATGGGCCAGGCGCAGGAGGTGCGCGTCGTGGTGGCCCAGGACGTGGAGGAGGCGCTGGAGCGGGCGCGCGGGCAGTGGCTGGACGGGGCGCTGCTGCACGTGCACCTGGGCGGCTCGGAGGGTGGCTTCGCCGCGGCGGCCCGGCTCAGGGGCGAGAAGCGGCTGCACTCGCTGCCGCTGGCCTTCTTCAGCGCGGAGGGAGACCTCGCGCACCGGGTGGCGGCGGCCCACGCGGGCGGCTCGCTGTACCTGCCCAAGCCCTTCGGGGAGGCGGACCTCACGGGGGCGGTGGAGCGGCTGGTGGCGGCCCGGCGCCCGGAGCGCTCGCGGGTGCTGGTGCTGGCGGACGACGAGGAGGCCCGGAGCGCGCTCAGCCAGGCCGTGGCCGGGCACCAGGTGGAGGTGACGGCGCTGGCGGATCCCTTCCGGTTGCTGGACGCGCTGGCCGAGCACCGCCCGGAGCTGCTGGTGCTGGACGTGGAGCTGCCGGGCCCGAGCGGGTTCGACTTGTGCCGCATCATCCGCTCCATGCCCGACTGGGAGGAGCTGCCCATCCTCTTCATCACCGCGCAGCTGGGGCCCGAGTTCCGGGTGGCGGCCTTCGAGGCGGGCGCGGACGACTACCTGACCAAGCCGGTGCTGCGCGAGGAGCTGGTGGCGCGCATGCACTCGCGGCTGGAGCGGGTCCGCCTGGCGCGCGAGCGCTCCGAGCGGGATGCGCTCACCGGGCTGCTCCTGCGGCGGCCCTTCCTGGAGGCACTGCGTGCGCGGATGTCCGAGAGCCGCCGCCAGCAGCGGCCGCTGGCGCTGTGCTTCCTGGACGTGGATCACTTCAAGCGGGTGAATGACACCTTCGGCCACGTGGCGGGGGACCACGCGCTCGCGCGGCTGGGGCGGCTGCTGTCCACGCGCTTCCGCCGCGAGGACCTGCGCGGCAGGTGGGGCGGCGAGGAGTTCGTCGTGGCGCTGGCGGGCGAGACGGCCGCGAGCGCGCGGGAGATCCTGGAACGCACGGCGGTGGAGCTGGCGGGAGTGAAGTTCTCGGGCGACCACGGCGAGTCCTTCCAGATCACCTTCAGCGCCGGCATCGCCGAGACCCCGAAGGATGGAGAGGACGCCGAGGCGCTGCTGCGCGAGGCGGACACGCGCCTCTACCGGGCCAAGGCGAACGGCCGCAACCGCATCGAGTGTTGATACGGCCCGGCAAGTGTTCAGGAGTATTTCTTACAGAAGCGAGGCTGAAGATCATCCACCCCAGCTGTGCTCCACTTCGCTAACCGGGGGATTTCTCAGAGGGTGGGAGAGGCCCGTGTCTTGCACAGGGGAGGGGGCTGTCCGGAGCCAAACCATGTCCACTTCACCTCCAGCACTCCCTCCTTATTACCGCGTGGACCTCACGCCGGAGGCCTGGCGTGAGGTGGGGTGTGTGCCCGCGAAGGACTTCCAGGTGCTGCAGGACGTGATGCAGCTGTTGGCGGTCGAGGGCACTCCGTACGAGCAGGGTGAAGGCCCGCACTCCATCACGGTGGCGGGCTTCGAGGTGCAGTACACGCGCGACGATGTGGCGCGCATTCTCACGCTGCACCGCGTGGCGCGGGTGCTCCGGAGGCCAGACGAGGCGGCGTAGCGAGCGCGCCCCCCTTATCGGACTTCCTGGACGAGCTCGCGATCGCGCTGCGGCGCAAGGTCTCCAGCGACGCGTGGGTGCCTTCGCCCCAGGTGGCCGCCGTCGCCGAGACCCAGGGGAGGTGCGCTCCTCGGCGGAGGAGGGCACCACCTTCACGGTGCGGCTGCCCCGGCACCCGCCCGGAGGCCCGTGGCTCCAGCCGGGTGAGTGCCGGGCTCACGGCTCGCGGAAGATCAGCAGGCCGCGCGAGCTGTCGACGACGTACACGTACCCGTCGCCGGGCACGCGCATGCCGAGCGCTCCTTCGTAGAAGCTGTAGCCGCGCTCGAAGTCCGTCTCCCGGAAGGTGTTGAAGTACGCGAGCTGCCGGGGCTGCGAGGGGTCGGACACATCCAGCACCCGCACGCCCTCGTGGTACCAGGCGATGTAGAGCCGGGTGCCCACCAGCACCATGTTGTGGATGGAGGCCTGCTCGCGCAGCCGCCACTCGCCGATCTTCACCACCGCGGCCGGCTCCGTCACGTCCAGCACGCGCAGGTGTGCGTCGTAGTTCTCGCCGCCCTCGAAGGCGATGGTGCGGCCGGCAATGGTGCCCACTGCATTGGCGTGGCTGGTCTGGTTCCGGTACTGGTACTTGCCCAGCTGCTTCACGCTGGCTGGGTTGCTGACGTCCAGGACGACGTACCCCAGGTTCCAGTGGTTGATGTAGAGCCGCCCCTCGTAGGCGAACGCATCATGCGGGTAGCCCGAGGTCTGCCCGCCCAGCGCGCTGAAGCGGGTGAGCAGCACGGGCGCCAGGGGCTGGGTGATGTCGAACAGCAGCGTCTCGCTGCTAGGGCTCGGAGACATGGCGTACAGCCGGTCTCCCTCCACGAAGACGGTGTGCACGTCGATGGGATCCTCCGGCACGTTCTTCATGAACACCGGGTTGGCGGGATCGCTGATGTCGAAGACGAGCGCACCGCGCGTCGCGCTGGCCACGTAGAGCGCATCGCCCCTGGCCCACACGCCATTCCAGTAGCTATCCCCGGGCATCGTCACCGTGCGCCGGAACACGGGATGGGCCGGGTCCGCCACGTCGAACACGGAGAGGCCGCCGGTGCGCCCGTGCATGTTCACCGACACCACGTAGGCGTGCTTCTTCGCCACGTAGATGTCTACCGGCAGGCCCAGCGCGACGAAGGACTCGGAGACGAGCTGGATGCCCTCGGCCTCCTGTTCGCCCTCGCGGCGCATGGTGCGGAGGGCCTCGAAGGTGCCCGTCGAGCGCACCTGGCCGTTGCGGCAGATGACGTAGCAGCCGGTGAGCTGCTGGGCGCTGGAGAGCTGACAGCCAACGTAGGCGGCCAGGGAGAGATCACCATTCGACAGGCGCGTCTCCCGGCTGAGGTAGAAGGTCTCACCGCTCCGGGTGTCCACGTTGACGTCGCCGCCTGAGAGGATGCTGGGGCTGCCCTCCTTCGATAGCTTCATCGCGCTGGGGAACAGGACGCCGCCCGTGGAGGAGGTGCTCGTCACGGCGCGGTTCTTCAGGATGAAGACGCCCTCGGTGGGGGCGTTGGCCAGCGAGGCGCGATCGCACTTCGACAGGTTGAAGCGGCTCAGCTCGCCGCAGCCGGTGGTCACCTGGGTGGGGTGGCTGCACGGCGCCAGGGCTCCCGTGTCCAGCGCGTCGCCGGCCTCCTCGAGGGTGGGCCAGGGGCTGTTGCTCTCCGGTGGCGGATCATCCGAGTGGCAGCCAGCGGAAAAGAGGACGCAGGCGGTGAGGCAGGCCCACGCGCCAAGGATGCGAGTCATGAGGGGAGCTCCCGTCGAGCGGCGCCACCCCCGGCGGATGGCGTCAGGACGCGAGGGCAGCTTAGGCGCGCCGGACCGAGGGCGGAAAGCGGCCCGGGCCGAGACTCAGCCTCACGGCCGCTGCGGCAGCAGGCGGGTGACGCGCGCCAGCAGCGTGTGGATGGAGAAGGGCTTGGCCACGAAGTCCACGGCGCCCTCGTTGTACAGCTTCATCACGTCCTCATCGCGGATGCGCGCGGAGAGGACCAGGGCACGCACGGGGGAGGAGGCTTCGCGCAGCGCCTTCAGCACCTCGATGCCCGAGCGCCGGGGCATGTGCACATCCAGCAGCAGCAGGTCCACGGGCGTCAGGGTGGGATTGAGCAGCCGGGCCAGGGCCTCCTCGCCGTCGGTGACGGTCTCCACCACATAGCCCTCCGCCTCGAGCAGCCGCTGGAGCACCCGGCGCAGTGCGGGCTCATCGTCCGCCACGAGGATGCGGTGCGAGCGGGGCTGGGGGCCCTCCGGCGGACGGGGGGCCGAGCCTGGGCGGGCCGCCGCGGTGGTGGCGTCGCCCGGTGAGGCAGGGGCGCGGGCGGTCGGCGAGGCCGGAGGACCGGAGGAGGTCAGCGCGGGGCGAGAGGAGGAGGTGGGGCCGGAGGTGAAGGGCTCCTTGGTGCCCACGGGGCGGGGGGGCGGCGTGGACTGGAGGGAGGGGAGGGTGGTGCGCGAGGGAGAGGTTGTCTGGGTCGCCGTGGTGGTGAGCCGGGGGTTGGGCGTGCTCTCCAGGCGCGAGCCGCTGGTGGGGCGCTCGACGCGCGGAGCCTGGGTGGCGGTGCCGGTCTCGGCGGAGGCGCGCTGCAGGGTGCGGCGCTGCAGGTGGGCCATGAGCCGCAGGCGCAGCTCGGCGGGCTCCACGGGCTTGATGAGGTAGTCGTCCACGCCGAGCTGGAAGGCGCGCACCCGGTCCCCCGAGGAGTCGCGGGAGGTGTGGAAGATGACGATCAGGCTGCGCCACATGGGGTCCGCGCGCAGCTGGGTGACCAGCTCGAAGCCGTCCAGGGCGGGCATGGCCACGTCCAGCAGCAGCAGGTCCGGGTGGTGGCGCTGGAGGCTGGAGAAGAGGTTGCGCGCGTCGTTGAGCGTCACCACCTCCATGCTGGCGGCCTCCAGCACGGCGCGGGCCGCGGCGAGCACGGCCGAGTCGTCATCCACGGCGAGCACGCGGAAGCGCGCGGGGCTGGCGCGCTGGATGGAGACGATGTCGCGGGCGAGCGCCTGGGGAGGCGTGGCAATGGACAGCACGGCGTCGATGCCCTCGCGGGGGACGGAGCGGACGTCGGCGGCGGGCGCGAGCAGGACGACGGGAGGCGGGGTGTTCAGGGAGCGCAGGGCGGCGCGCAGCGAGGTGGGGACGGCGGGGCCCACCACCACGCGCTCCACGGGGCGCTCGGAGGTGAGCATGCGGACCGACTCCTCTTCGGAGGCAGAGGCCACGGCGTCCATTCCGAGCGTCTCGAGGTGCTGGGCGAGCTCGGTGGCCAGGTGGGAGTCCGCCAGGCGCACCAGCACGCGAGGCCGGTGAGGCACGAGGGGGAGGGTGCTCGGGGGGTGGGCGAAGGCCTCGAGGAGGGACTGGAGGAGGCCGGGGATGCGCGGGGAGAAGACGGGGGACTCGCCCTCGGCGAGCTTCTCGAGCTCGGCGGTGAGCCGGGCCACCTCGGTGAAGCCGAGCGTGCTGGCGGTGCCGCGGGTGGAGTGCACGGTCTGGACGAACTGGGCCGAGGCGCCGGGGGTGCCAGCCTTCCAGGCATCGGCGTGGCGGCGCAGCTGAGCCACCCGCTCGGACGCGCTGGTGCGGAAGCCATCGCGCACTGTCGCGAGGGCCTGTGCCATCTCTTCTGCGACACCACGCTCGGCCATGAGGGTCGTCGGGCTCGTGAGGTGAGGACGTGGGCGCGGAGCACCCGTGTCTTCAGATTTAACACGAAGGCCGCTCGCTGTCCGTGCCTCGAAGGGTGGGCGAGGCGGGAGACGCCTGGTCGCTCGCTATCACCCTGGAAGCCGCGCTCTCCGTGCACCCACATTGGGAAGATCCGGGAGCGCTGTTTACTCTGAGAATGGCCGGATCCTCCCGGGGGCGACCTGTAGGAGCGCGGATCCATGGCTGTCTCGTACGTGTCTTCCACTACGCTCGCGCGGCGATGACGGTGACGCGGCTGGAGATAGCGGGGTACCGCTCGGTGAGGCGGCTCGTACTGCCGGTGCATCCGGTGACGGTGGTGGTGGGGCCGAACGGGAGCGGGAAGACGAACCTGTACCGGGCGCTGTACCTGCTGCAGGCGGCGGCGGAGGGGCGGCTGGCGCGGACGTTGGCGGAGGAGGGCGGCACGCCGAGCGTGGTGTGGGCGGGGGCTCGCGAGCACAAGAAGCCGGTGCGGCTGACGGTGGGGGTGACGCTGGATGACGAGCTGGCCTACGAGCTGAGCTGCGGGATTGTCCCAATGGATCCGACGTCGCCGCCATCGCTGTTCGTGTTGGATCCGGAGGTGAAGGAGGAGCACCTGTGGGCGCTGTCGGGAGGGCGGCGCGCGGTGTTGATGGAGCGCAAGGATCGGACGGCGTTCCTGAGGGACGCGGAGGGGAAGCGGGTGACGTTCCCCACGCAGCTGTGGAGTGCGGAGTCGGTGCTGGATCAGCTGGCCGAGCCGCAGCGCTTCCCGCGGCTGTCGGAGGTGCAGCGGACGTTGAAGGCGTGGCGCTTCTTCCACCAGTTCCGGACGGACCTGGAGGCGCCGGCGCGGCAGCCGCAGATTGGAGTGCGGACGACAGCGCTGGCGCATGACGGGAGAGACCTGGCGGCCGCGCTGGGGACCATTCAGGAGATTGGAGACGCGCGGGGGTTGGCGAAGGCACTGGACGATGCGTTCCCGGGAGCGGAGCTGGAGGTGGAGGCCCCGCAGGGGCGCTTCAGCCTGGCGCTGAGAATGCCGGGGCTGAATCGGCCGATGGCGGCGGGCGAGCTGTCGGACGGGACGTTGCGCTACCTGTGCCTGCTGGCGGCGCTGCTGAGTCCGCGGCCGCCGCCGTTCGTGGCGTTGAACGAGCCGGAGACGAGCCTGCACCCGGACCTGTTGGGCCCGCTGTCACGGCTGATCGTGGACGCGGCAAAGCACAGCCAGATCTGGGTGACGACGCACGCGGAGCCGCTGGCGGAGGCCATCTCGCGGCGTACGGGCTACGAGCCGGTGCGGCTGGTGAAGCACGGGGGCGCTACGGAGGTGGAGGGCACGGCGGCGCGCGAGGAGGAGTGATCTATGAGCAGGGGCCTGCAGCGCCTCGCGAGCGCGCCTCATGTCGAACGGGATACACTCCATGCCGCACCTTGAGCTCAATCCGTGGAGGCGGAGCTGCGATGTACAACCATGTTCCCCGGCTTGTCCGTTTCGAGGAGGTGTGTGCTGCCTTGGCGGAGGGGCGTGACCCGCGCTCCGCGCTGCCTGAGGAGGTCGCGACCGTGCTCCGCGACGCCCCGACCCCGCGGGTGCTCATCGATTTTGCTGGGCGCGACAGCGTGGCAGCAGCGATGGCCTGGATGGAGGCCCATGAGGTTGGCACGTTGATCCCCGTGGGAGACGTGGTCCCTACCCGCTATGGGGACTGGTCGGTCTACGAGGACAATTGGCGAGCGCTGCGCGACCAGGTAGCGACGCGCTTTCCTCGGGTCGTCGTGGCCCCCTGGTTCGTCCTTGAGGACGTCGACGCCTGGCGTCTCTTGAACGGCAGGTACCTCAACGAGCTCGTGAGGAGCTTCGGCTTCTTCACTCCTTGCCTGGGCTGCCACCTTCACTTCTATGCGATGCGTACCGTTCTGGCGAAGGCACTCGCGGTCGATGCATTGGTCTCCGGGGAGAAGGAGCTGCACGGCCGCAAGCGAAAGTCCAACCAGACCCAAGAGGCCGTCGCGGCCTATCGGCGCTTCAGTGAGGAGCACGGCGTCGCCCACCACTTTCCCATCCACCAGGTGACGGATGAAGCGGAGATGGGGCGTCTCCTCGGCGACGGGTGGCGCGAAGGAGATCGACAGCTCCAGTGCGTGATGAGCGGCAACGACCAGGGGTTCGACGGCAACCCGGTGATGAGCTCCTCTCAGATCGCCGCCTACATGAACGACTTCGCGCTGCCTCTCGCGGCCCGCATCGTCGTCTTGCGCCAGCAGCAGCTCGGGGGAGCTGAGCTCCAACGCGAGGTCGACGCCGAAGCGCGTCGCCTGCTCGCGCGGAGGACGGCTTGACCATCCACGTACCTGATGGCTCCGCCTCCCCTCCTGCCGATGTCGGTGGCAAGGCGGCCATCTGGTGGCGGGCCTTCGCCGCCGGATTGCCCGTGCCTTCCGGGTTCTGCATCCCTGCGGGAGCGCGGCCGAGCGCCTTTGCACTGGCCGGCGCCCTGGCCTCTCTTCGCTCCGCTGCCAACACGCTGGCGGTGAGGTCCTCCGGACTGTCAGAGGATGGCGCAGAGCGGGCGCTGGCTGGCCTCTTCGACTCCCTGCTCGACGTTGCCGCCACTCCCACCGCCCTGATGGAGGCCATCGAGCGTTGCCGAGCGTCCGGAGAGGGGTCGCGGGTCATCGCCGCGCTCGGGGGGCCCGCTGAGCCAGGCATCCTCGTCCAGGAGATGGTTCGACCCGCGCGGTCGGGCCTGCTCTTCACTCGGGATCCCCATGGCGGGAGCAGCCGGATGCTGGTCGAGCTGGTGGGCGGTCACCTCGCAGGCCTCGTCGACGGTGCCAGGGCTGACGTACGGGGCTCGCTCCTCGATGAGGCCGGGGCGCTCTCTCAGGCGCTGACCCAGGAGGAGCGCGCCCAGCTTCTTGGCCTGGCCGAGGGTGTGGAGCGCTTGCTTGAGGGCCCGGCGGATATCGAGTGGGCCAGCGTCGCCGGACACATCATGCTGCTCCAGGCGCGGCCGATCACCACGCTCACAGAGAGGTCCTCCCCTGGCCTCACCCTCGTTCCTGTCGAGGAGTCTCAGGCGAGTCTACTTCCGCGGCGGGTGCTCCAGCACGACAAGGTCGCGCTCCGCTTCCTCGCGGCTCGCCTGGGAATTGGAATTTCCCGGGGCTACATTGCCCTGGCCTCCTCGGCCACCGCGGAGGACGCTCGACGTGCCGCGTCCGCACTCTCAGGGTGGGGCGAGTTCATCGCGGTGCTCCTGGAGCCCTTCCGTCTGGACGGAGAGATCTACCGCCGCTTCGCTACCGGCGCGACGGCGGGCCCTGAGCTTGCAAACTTCGTGGACAAGGTGGGCGCCCGGCACGCTCGCTTCGCTTTTCTGCTCAAGGAGTTGCAGGAAACGGCGTCCACGGGAGTCGCCGTCCGCATGCCGGACGGCGGGGTCCACATTGAGCTCATCGCCGGTCACTTCATCACCAAGGGCGTGGAGGAGGCCACGTCGTATCGCCTGAACGAAGCGGGTGTCTGCATCACTCATCGGTCCGGCGCGCAAACCGTTGCCATCCAGGTGGAGGCTGGGCGCCATGTGCGGGTGCCTGTGACGGCGCCGCCCTCTCTGCTTCCAGGGCAGCTTGCGGAGATCCGGCGAGCCGTGCTGGCGCTCTCGGAGCATCATCCAGGCGCTGGAATCGAGTTCGGCCATACCCCGAGAGGCGAGTTCTTCCTCGTGGACCTCTACCGGGGCGAAGGGGTGTGTCCCCCGGAGCGGGAGAATGTCCTCAGCGAAGGCCGGGTCGTCGGGAGGGTCCGCATCCTGGACCTGCCCGATGATGCGCTCGAGAAGAGCATCGAACGGCATATCCACTCCGCGCACGCTGCCCGCGAAGCAGGGGCTGGTGACTCGGAGATCCTCGTCGTCCGCCGTCCGTACCACCTGCTCGACCAATGGGTGTACCAGGCTGCACCCGGGCGGCTCGGTGTGGTGTGCGAGGGGGGCGCGTTGCTCTGCCACCTCGCGGTGGTCATGCGCGAGCAGGGAGTTCCCGCCCTGGTCCTGCCCGGAGCCCTTCAGAAACTCCGCGATGGCGAGCGCGTCGTGCTCGACACCCGCCCCGGCTCAATCGCTGGCATTACGCCCGTCGGGTGAGCCCCACGGGTAGATCCCACCCCGCGCGAGGAACCCCTCTACATCCCAGCCGACCTGCCGCACTGCCTCCCAGACGCCCACGTCGAGGAGGGACTGCGTGTAGACGTGCCCCCCGGTGCGGTTGCTGAAGAACCGCCCCAGTGGATCGAGCATGAGGTAGGTGCCCGTGAGCGCCTGATTGTCCTCCGCGACGGGCCCGATCTTCTCGGCGTCGAGTTCACGATGCCGCGCCACATAGGCCTCGAACTCGTCCCGGGAGATGAGCAGCGGCTCGACGGCGCCGTCATTCTGGCCCTGCACGGGCAGCACCTGGAATACCTTCCAGCGCGAGGGCCGGAGCTTGCGGATCAGCGCCCGCATGTCGTCGTGAAGATTCAACCGGGTGACCACCGTGTTCACCTTCAAGCGAAGATGGGGCACCGTCGCCAGGGACTCCCAGCATTTGAGGCAGTAGCTGAGGAAGCTCTCGGGCCCACGCCCCATCGCGGCCATGAGCTTCGGCTCGCTGGCATCAATGCTCAGGGACACCCAGTCCAGGTAGGGGATCAGGGCGTCACGGAGGGGACCCAGCAGCTTGCTCCCGTTGGTCACCAGCATCGTGACCAGCCCGAGCTCCTTGGCATGCCGCACGAGCGCCGCCAGGTGCGGGCACAACATAGGCTCACCTCCAACGAAGGTGACCTTCTCCGTACCGGCAGCCCGGAGTTTGTCGAGGACGGCGAGCGCCTGGGTCTCGGTGAGCGTGCCGGGGATATCCCTGAAGGTGGCGTAGCAATAGGTGCACTTCAGGTTGCAGTCGGGCCACAGGTGCCAGGACACATTGAGCGGAACGGGCAGTCCCCCTGGCCCCGCCTGGGTCCAATTCGCGGGTCTCATCCGGTGACTCCTTCGATACGGGCGATGAGCTGCTTTCGCAAGAGGACGCCAGGAATGAAGCTCACCGCACCTACGAACTCGACCTGGGCCCGTGCCGAGAGCCAGGCCCGGAAGGAGGCGTCCGGGGCGACGAGATACGACGCGGGGACGCTCACGTCGACGAGGTTCAGCACTGCACGGGCACCGAGTCGAGAGAGCGGCTCCAAACACTCCGAGACGAGCTCGCCGGCGCCCGGCAGCTCCAATTGGGAGACGTGGTACGTCCCGTCCGGGTGAATGAACTGCTTGTCCTCGCGGACGATCGCGCCTGGGATGTCAGAGAGGACCTCGCTGGCACGAGCGCGGAACTGGGCCTCTACGAGGTCCTCGGGCAGGGAGTAGAGGGCCTGCAGTCGTGCGGCCGCGAGGCGATCTCGTTCTGTCGTGACCGAGCCGCGGAGCCGCTGAGTATTCGATTGGATGGCGGCTTGGAGCAGGAGCGCCGCTCGTGCGGACGGCTCGAGTGCCGCCGAGAAGAAGCGCTCAGCCACCAGCGTTGCGGCCGCTCCGACGGGTTCAATCTGGATGCGCGCCTGAGGGAACAGCTCCGGCGCTCGATGATGCATCCGGTGGTCGATGACCTCCATGACAAGGGAAGGCGAGACAGCCTCCGCGAGGCCGGCGACATCGCTGGCGTCGACCAGGACGAAGCGGCACCCCTCGAATGAAGAGGGAGGGACAGAGCTCCACCCCACGCGCCCCAGGACGAAGCGGGCCTCGGCGTCAGGGCGGCCGGGGATCCACGCGGAGGCGTCATGGCGGTTCGCTGACAGGAACTCGGCGTAGGCGATCGCGCAGGCCACGCCGTCCAGGTCAGGGTTGCTGCGAGGAGTCACGAGGGTCGAGGTCATGAGCGATGGAGGGATGCGCGCCGCCCCAGCCTAGCACCGTGATGGCCAGCACCCCCAACGGAGACAGGACGTACACCCAGGTGCTCACGCTGATGAAAGCGAAGCCGTAGCAGAGGCTGACACCTGTCCGGTCCAGGAGGTTACATTCCACCCATCATGAGTACGAGCAAGCCACGTATCGAGACCCGTGAGTTGACCCCGGAGTCGTGGCCCGCTTTCGAGAAGCTGTTCGGAGCGAACGGCGCCTGTGCGGGTTGCTGGTGCATGTTCTGGCGGCTGGAGGAGGGCGAGCGCTTCGACGACGTGAAGGGCGCGGAGGCGAAGCGGCGGATGAAGGCGCTGGTGCGGAACGGAGAGGCGCAGGGGCTGTTGGCCTTCGTGGACGGCAAGCCGGTGGGGTGGCTGGCGCTAGGGCCCCGGCGCGAGTTCAAGAAGCTGGATCGCGCGCCGAGCCTTCATTGCGACGACGCGGATGAGGTCTGGTCGCTGCCATGCTTCTTCGTGCACAAGGACTGGCGCGGCCAGGGCGTGGCGACGGCGCTGCTGAAGGCGGCGCTGCCTGTCTTGAAGGCGCGAGGGGCGAAGGTGGTGGAGGGCTACCCGGTGAAGCCACCCGTGGGCCCGGCGAAGCTGGCGGCCTCGTTCGCGTACACGGGCACGGTGCCGCTGTTCCTCAAGCAGGGTTTCGAGGTGGTTGCCGAGCGCCCCAAGGGCAAGCAGCGGGTGCGGAAGCAGCTCCAAGGCTCACGAAGGGCATAGCCACTGAAGCGCCAGTGACGGTGGGCTCGGGTTCACCCCGAGCCCGAGCCACACGACGCGCTACTGCCGCGCCTTGGCGATGCTCTCTTTGGCCGCCTTCACCACGTTGTCCACGGTGAAGCCGAACTTCTGCAGCAGGGCCTTGAGCGGAGCGGAGGCGCCGAAGGAGCGCATGCCCACCACGGTGCCGCGCAGGCCCACCCAGCGCTCCCACCCGAACACCTCCGCCTGCTCCACCGCCACACGCGCGCGCACGGAGGGCGGCAGCACGGAGTCCTGGTAGCTCTCGTCCTGCTGCTCGAAGAGCTCCCACGAGGGCATGCTCACCACCCGGGCCTTCACACCCTCGGCCTTGAGCTTCTCGGAGGCCTCCAGGCACAGCGGCACCTCGCTGCCGGTGCCGATGAGGATCACCTCGGGCGTCCCCTCGGAGTCCGCGAGCACGTAGGCGCCCTTTGCCACACCGGAGGCAGGCCCATACTTCGTGCGGTCCAGCGTGGGCACCGCCTGGCGGGTGAGCACCAGCGCCACCGGGTGGCTCTTCTGCTGGGCGATGACGCGCCAGGACTCCGTCACCTCGTTGGCGTCCGCGGGCCGCAGGACGATGAGGCCCGGGATGGCACGCAGGCTCGGCAGCTGCTCGACCGGCTGGTGCGTGGGCCCGTCCTCGCCCAGGCCGATGGAGTCATGGGTGAAGATGTGGATGGCCGGCACCTCCATGATGGCGGAGAGCCGGATGGCCGGGCGCTGGTAGTCGCTGAAGATGAGGAACGTGGCGCCGTAGGAGCGCAGCTTGCTCAGCGCCAGGCCGTTCACGATGGAGCCCATGGCGTGCTCGCGCACGCCGAAGTGGATGTTCCGCCCGGCTTGGTCGCCCGGCTTCATCGCGCCCGAGAAGCCCAGGTACGTCTTGGTGGACGGGTTCAGGTCCGCCGAGCCGCCCAAAATCCACGGGTGGTTCTTTGCCAGCGCGGTGAGCACCTTGCCGCTCGACTCGCGCGTGGCCATGCCCTTGGCGTCCGCGGGGAAGGTGGGCAGCTCCTTGTCCCAACCCTCGGGCAGCTCGCGCCGCTGCATGCGCTCGAGCTGATCGGCCAGCTCCGGGTGCTGCTTCCTGTACTCGGAGAACGTCTTCTCCCACGCCTCCCGCAGCTGCTTGCCGCGCGCGCCCAGCCGCTCCTGGAAGCGCTCGCGCACGCCCTCGGGCACCAGGAACTGCGCGTCCTCGGGCCACCCATAGTTCCGCTTGGCGGCCTTGATCTCCTCGGCCCCGAGCGGCTCGCCGTGCGCCGACGCGGTGCCCTGCTTCTTGGGCGACCCGTAGCCGATCTGACTGCGGACGATGATGAGGGTGGGCTTGCCCCGCTGCTCCTTGAACGTGCGGTACGCCTTCGAGAGCGCCGCCAGGTCATTCGCGTCGTCCACGTGCAGCACGCGCCAGCCGTAGGCCTCGAAGCGCCGGCCCACGTCCTCGGTGAAGGCCAGCTCCGTGCTGCCGTCAATGGAGATGTGGTTCGAGTCGTAGATCCAGCACAGGTTGGGCAGCTGGAGGTGCCCGGCGATGGAGGCTGCCTCGCTGGCCACGCCCTCCATCAAGTCCCCATCTCCGCACAGCGCCCACACGTCGTAGTCGAACAGGGTGAAGCCCGGGCGGTTGAAGTACGAGCCCAGCCACCGGGAGGCCATGGCCATGCCCACGCTGTTGGAGACACCCTGGCCCAGCGGGCCGGTGGTGGTCTCCACGCCGCTGGTCCACCGGTACTCGGGGTGGCCGGGGGTGACGCTGTCGAGCTGGCGGAACTTCTGGATGTCCTCCATGGAGACGGTGGGCACCTCCTCCACGCGGTAGTCGCGGGTGACGCGGCGCACGCCGGCCAGGTGCAGCAGCCCGTACAGCAGCATGGAGGCGTGGCCGTTGGAGAGGATGAAGCGGTCCCGGTTGGGCCAGATGGGGTTGGCCGGGTCGTACCGGAGCTCTTGCTGCCAGAGCTGGTAGGCCACCGGGGCCAGCGCCATGGGTGCGCCCGGGTGCCCCGAGTGGGCCTTCTCCACCGCATCCATGGCCAGGGTGCGGAGCGTGTTGATGGACTGCATATCCAGCGTGTCGGTCGTCATAAGTGGGAGGTCCTCTTCTGACTCCTGCGTGGGGCGCACCATGCCGCAAGAGCGGGCCGGACGCCGCACCAAACGCGCGGAACGTGCGGGGTGGGACGAATGTCAGACCGGGGCCCTACACTGGCGTGACTGAAATAGAGCCGGTGTTGGTTCGTTTCAGGAAGCGCGCGGCTGGCTCGTCAGAGGCCGGCGGTTCATTCCAGGGGGAAGGTTTCATGGGTCATCTGTTCGTTCCGGCGGCCCTGGTGTTGTGGGTGGCGGTGGCGGTGGTGCGCTCGTTCGCGACACCGGCCCAGGCCCCAGCTTCCGTTCCGGTAGTAGAAGTGGAGGTTCAACAGCCCCACCCGTCGCAGGCCGACAGTCAGTCCGTGTCGGAGGCACAGCGGGCGCAGGCGCCAGCGCACAGCGAGGGCTGAGGCCCCGCGCGCAGAGGCAGTGTCAGGGCGGACAGGTAGAGCGTGGGCCACGAGGGCATTTGCCTCGGAGGGCTCAGCGGCTGTGTCCGCTCATTTCAGCAACAAGGAGGGGCATCCGTCCTGTCTGACGGGTGTGGATTCACAGGGGGGATGGCCATGGTTCAACTGTTCATTCCAGCGGTGCTGGTGCTCTGGGTGGCGTGGGTGGTTCCGCGCTCCCGGCGTCGCAACCGGCGGTTCAAGCTGAGCGCCCGGGCCCGCTAAGGCCGGGGGAGCTCCAACGCAACGGGCCCTGGGGGTAACCCCAGGGCTCTTTTTTTACCTGTAGGACAGGGGAGACTCACGGAGGCGGCTTCACAGGTGTATATGTGGCGCAGCATGTCCTTCGAGAGAGCTCTTCAAGAAATGATTCGGCGCGAGCTGGGAAGCCAGCTTGGACCGCTGCAGAAGTCCATCCTCCAACTGGAGCGAGGCCTGTCGTCGCTCCAGGCGTTGCGCGAGGTGACGGGACAGCTGGCGCCGCTGCTCGGTGAGCGAGGCAGGCAGGCGGCGCTGCGGCACGCCCAGCTGCAGGCCGCCGCCCAGCGCGCCACCCCTGCTGCACGAGCTCCGGTGGCGGCTCCGGCTCCGGCCCCGAGCGCCAAGGCGAAGGCGGTAGCTCCCTCCTCAGCCAGGCTCTGCGCGGTGATCGGCTGCAAGCGGCCGAGCCGCTCCAAGGGCTACTGCTCGGCGCACTACCAGAAGCTGCGCCTGCTGATCCGGACGAACCGCCGCCCGGCCGACTGGGTGGATGATGCTCGGGCCCAGTCCGCGCGGGAGGTGAAGCTGCCTCGAGGCCGTGCCGCGGCGCGGGAGCGGCAGCCCGAGCCGGCCGCTCCTCGTGAGCCGCCCAAGCCCAAGGCGTGGGTGCGCAAGAAGGGTGGCTCGGGGATGGTCTCCCTGCACTGAGCCACCCGCGCTCCCTGCTCCGGGCCGCGGCGCGGGGATGACGACGCGGGCTCCTCCGCGGGTGGGAGGGTGTGCCGGGGACTCCCCGACATGGCAGGTCACACGGCCGTTGACAGACCTGCCGGGGGATGGGATTCGGACGGCATGAGCGAGTATCCGGTCTACGTGGCGGTGCGGCGCCCCGATGGGCGCGTGGAGCAGGTACGCGTAGGGACCGCCGTCCAGCAAGACGACGGCTTCACGCTGCGCATGGGCGAGCTCTTCATCGGAGGCACTCCGGAGGCGGCCTCGGCGCCCGCTTCGGCTCCCCGGCGGTCAGCGGGGGGAGGGGCTTCCGGTGGTGGGGGCGACGGGGGCATGTTCCCCAACTACGGCCGCAGCAAGGGTGGCCCCATTCGCGGCGCCACCATGCAGGATCTGGAGTACTACGCCAATGGCGCGCGGCGCTCCCTGGCGGACCCCAGCAAGGCGCGCTGGCATGACAAGGAGCGCGCGCTCCTGGCCGCCATCGAGGCGGAGATCTCCCGCCAGCGCGGCGGCGGTGGCGGGGACGAGGACCGCGGCAGCCCCGCGTCGGGGATGGATGAGAGCGAGCCGCCCCCGCACACCGACGACGACATTCCCTTCTAGCGTGGGGCCGGGCCGCGCGCGGAGGGAGCGCGGAGAGGTTCCGCGCACGGCAGCCGCACGGTGAAGGTGGTGCCCTGGCCCTCGGTGCTGTGCACCTCCACCTCGCCCGAGTGGCCCTCCACGATGCGCCGGACGATGGGGAGCCCCAGCCCGGTGCCGGTGGCCCGTGTGGTGAAGAACGGCTCGAAGATGCGCTTCTGGAGCTCCGGGGCCATGCCTGGGCCGGTGTCGGAGATGGACAGCCGGAGGCGTGGGGGGCCGGCGTCCTCCTCACGCTCGATGCGCACGTTGAGGTCCCCCCCCTGGGGCATGGCCTGCAGGGCGTTGGTGAAGAGGTTGGACAGGGCCACGTGCAGCAGCTGCACGTCCACCAGCGCCGGGGGCAGGTCCGGCGCCACCTCGCGCTGCACGGTGATCTGCGAGGCGCAGGACCGGGCGCGCAGCGCAGCGGAGAGCGCCCCCTCCACCACGAGCTCGAGCGGCTCGGGGCGGGGCTGAGGCTGCACTGGCCGCGCGAAGTCCAGCAGCCCGCGGACGAGCTCGTCCAGGCGCTGCACCTCCTCGGTGATGATGTCGAACAGCGGCTCATCCTGCTTGTCCGCGCGTGCTCCGGGCAGGTGGCGCAGCGCGGAGACGCAGTTGGAGATGGCGCCCAGGGGGTTGCGCACCTCATGGGCCAGGGTGGCGGCCAGCTCGCCGAGCGCGGCCATCCGCTCCCGTGTCACGAGCTCCGACTGCGTCCTCGCCAGCATCTCCAGCGACTGACGCAGCTCCTGGTTGAGCGTGGACACCTTGAGCTGAGCGCGGCGCCGCTCGCCGAGCGCCGCGGCCAGCAGCAGGCCGGAGATGCTGATGGCGCCAAGGAACGACTGCAGCAAGAAGAGGCCCTGGGTGTCATCCTCCCCACCCAGGGAGGGCAGCGCGGCGAAGGGGCCCCTTCCATGGTCGGTGTTCCACATGGCGACGGCGGAGAGGATCAGGGTCGCGGCGGTGGTGCCATGGGCCTCGAAGCGCAGGGCGGCCCAGAGGATGAAGGGGAAGGCCAGATAGATGAGCGGGTGGAAGGTCCAATGCGCCGAGCTCTCGCTGCTGAAGATGGCGTGCGTGGCCAGGCCCAGCACGAGCACGAGCGCTCCCAGCTCCCAGCGGCGCCGGGAGGACCAGTCCTTGAAGCCCTGCAGCCAGGTCAGCAGCAGCGGCGTGAGCACGAGCACGCCCATGGCATCGCCAATCCAGAACACCTCCCAGGTCCGCCAGTACTGCTCCCAGGCGGTCGGCTGGGAGAGCGCAATGAGTCCAACGGAGAGCAGCGAGGTCAGCAGGGCGCTGAGCCCGGCGGCCAGCGTCACCAGCCCGATGACGTCGCGCACGCGGTGCAGATCGATGCGGTGCCCCACGAAGAGCCGCAGGAGGAAGGCGCCGAGGAGCCCCTCGAACGCACCACACGAGGAGACCAGGAGGGTGAGCCACCAGGGCCGCTCCGGGTGGGGGGTGAGGAACCCCATCAAGATGGCGGTGAGTGCCACCGCGGGCCAGTGCCGCCGGCGGGTGACCAACAGCGCGGAGAGGACGAGGCCGCTCGGGAACCAGACCGGAGAGGCCTGCACCGAGGGAGCGGAGAGCTCCCGTCCGAGCCAGGCCAGTCCCGGGTACAGCAGGGCGAAGAGCGCCAGACGCACCAGCGAATGCCAGCGCCAGGACATGAGATCAGTCTGCAAGGCGTTTCCCCCACGGGCCGTGGGCCGCTCGCCGAGTGTGTCATGGGGGCGCTTGACGCGAATAGCGGCCGAGGCAGCAGCTCCGGGTGGATGGTAAGACTCCGAACCATGTCCTCGCCGCAGCCCTCTGGAGTGTTGAGTTCTCCACCAGGCAAGTCTTCGGAACCGCTGGAGATGCGCTCCTCTCGAAGGAGGGCCCACCGGTGGGCCCTGAACGCGGCCATGGCGGTGGGGGTGGTGCCGGTGTCGCTGCTGGCGGGCCGGTGGGTGGGCTCGCTGGCCTCCAGCACGGTGCTGGCGGCGCTGCCCGCGCTGCTCATTGTCGTGGGGGTGCCTCCGCTGGCCGTCGTGGGCGCGGAGGCCTGGCGGGGCGGCCAGCGCCTGGGGCCTGGGAGTCCGCGCTGGGGCCGGGCGGTGGGGGTGGCGATCGCAGCCCAGGTGCTGATGGTGGTGGGCGCGGTGTGGGCGGGTGCCTCCGCGCGGAGGCTCGAGGACGTGGCGCTGCTGACGCTGGTGGAGGCGGTGGTGCTGGCCACGGTGGTGACGAAGGTGGCACGGCCGGGCGTGCTGGCGCTGCTCGTGACGCTGCTCTCGGTGCCACGGCTGGCGGCGGCGGCGTGCCCCGAGCGCGCGGAGTGGCCCACGCAGAGCTGGCCTACGGGGGCGCTGCCCGCCGGACGTGAGTCGGCGCTCAAGGCCTTCGAGGAGTACGCCTTCGCGCTGGAGGGCAGGGACGAGGAGCGCAAGGGCGTGCGCACGGACGGGGTGGTGATCATCCACCGGGGGCGCCTGGTGTACGAGCGCTATGCGCGCGGCTTCAAGCCGGAGCAGCGGCACCTGGGCTGGTCCATGTCCAAGAGCGTGACGAACGCGCTCACGGCGGTGGCTGTGGCGCAGGGAGCGCTGACGCTGGACGACTCCATCTGCAAGCACGTGAAGGCGACGAACGAGGCCGCATGCGCCATCACCGTGCGCGACCTGCTCGAGTTCGGTTCGGGGCTGGACTGGCTGGAGGGCTACGAGGATGGCTCGCTCCAGACCTCCTCGGTGCTGGCCATGCTCTATGGCGAGGGGCGCCGGGACATGGTGGCCTTCATCACCTCGCACGCGCTGAGGGACAAGCCGGGGACGAGCTGGGAGTACTCCTCGGGGGACACCACGCTGCTGGCCGGGGTGGTGGGCGCGGCGATGAAGTCCCGCTTCGAGGTGGGGTGGGAGTGGAAGCTGCTGCTGGATCGCGTGGGGGCGCGCAGCGCGGTGTTCGAGCGCGATGGGAAGGGCACGCTGGTGGGCTCCTCGCTGATGCACGCCACGCCTCGCGACTGGGCGAAGCTGGGCTTCCTCTTCCTCAACGACGGGTGCTGGGAGGGCCAGCGTCTGCTCCCCGAGGGATGGGTGGCCGCCTCCGTGGCCGTCTCCGAGCCCCTCCGGCAGAAGCGCGTGGGCTGGGATCCGGGGGACGTGCAGGGCCGGCAGCTCTGGCTCAATCGCCGGGTGCCGGGCCTCCAGGACGAGAAGCCCTGGCCCGATGTCCCCGAGGATGCCTACGCCATGCGAGGGCACTGGAGCCAGTCCGTCACCGTCATCCCCTCGCTGGACCTCGTGGTGGTGCGCCTGGCGGATGATCGGGAGAAGGCCTTCCAGCTGAACACCTTCCTCGCGCGCGCCATCGCGCTGGTGGAGGGCACGCCATGAAGCGCGCGGTGCTCGCGGTGCTGCTCGGAGCCCTGCTGCCGGCGCTCTCCTCCTGCGAGAGCAGTGGCCGGCGGAGGTACGTCAACAACGACCTGGTGCTCGTGACGGCGTACACCGCCAAGGACGCGTGCTCGTGCCTCTTCGTGATGGAGCGGGATGAGGAGTTCTGCCGCGCCTTCGTGAAGGCCAGCCCGGCCGTGGCGCGCCTCACCATCGACAAGGAGAAGAAGACGGTGGAGACCTCGGCAGTGCTCCTGTGGGGCGCCCGGGCGCGCTACGTGGACGCGCGCAACGGCTGCGTGCTGGAGCCCTGAGCCTCCACTCGAGGCTCAGCCGCCCTTCCAGAGCCCATGGCGGCGGGCCCTGCGTCCCAGGGTGACGGGGTCCATGCCCAGCGCCACCGCCGCGCGCCGCAGCACGCCGCCGTGCTGCTCCAGCGCCTCGCGGATGAGGTCCCTCTCCACCTGCTCCATGCGCGCCTTCAGCGAGCCTCCCATCCGCGCGTTCCCCGAGCGAGCGCCCAGCAGCACGGGAGGCAGCAGCCGCCGCGTCACCATCTCTCCCGGCTGGGACAGCAGCACCGCGCGCTCCATCACGTTGCGCAGCTCGCGCGCGTTGCCCGGCCACGCGTACGCCACCAGCGCCTCCTCCGCGTCCGCTGCGACTCCGCTCGCCGAGCGCTTCAGCGCCCGGTTGAACAGCTCCAGGAAGTGCCGCGCCAGCGAGAGCACGTCCTCCGGCCGCTCGCGCAGCGGGGGCAGATCAATCGTGAAGCTGTTGAGCCGGTAGAACAGGTCCGCCCGGAACCGCCCGGCGCGCACCTCCTGGGCTAAATCCCGGTTGCTCGCCGCCACCACGCGCACGTCCACGTGGCGCACCTGCGTGCCACCCACCGGCCTCACGTCCCCACCCTCCAGCACGCGCAGCAGCTTGGCCTGGAGGTTGGGCGTGGTGTTCTCAATCTCGTCCAGGAAGATGGTGCCGCCGTCGGCCAGCACGAACAGGCCCGGGTGGTCCGCCACCGCTCCGGTGAAGGCTCCCTTCACGTGGCCGAACAGCTCGCTCTCCAGCAGCGTCTCCGTGAGCGCGCCGCAGTCCTGCACCACCAGCGGCACATCCCCGCGCCCACTCAGCCGGTGGATGATGCGCGCCAGCACCTCCTTGCCCGTGCCCGTCTCGCCCTGCAGCAGCACCGCCACCCGGTGAGGCGCCGCCACGCGCACCAGCTCCAGCACCCGCTGCATCGCCGCGCTGGAGAACCCAGGGCCCTCGCCGCCCACCGCAGTCGGCGCCCCGGCCGCCCCGCTCATCAACGCGCGCTCGCGCAGCAGGTTGCGCTCCAGCTCCAGCCCCATGCGCCGCTGCTCCGTGCGCACGCCGTGCTCGCGCCCCGCGTCCAGCACCGCCTGCCGCACCTCCTCCACCTCGAACGAGGGCCCCAGCGTGCGAAACAGGCTGCCCGAGTTGAACAGCCCCAGCAGCCGCTCCGGCGCCGCGGGCGCGCAGTGGACGATGCGCGCCGCCATGTCGCTGGGCGGTGCGGCCCCCGTGGCATCCACGTCGTCCAGGCGCCGCGAGGCCAGCTGCTCCACCAGCGACAGCGCCTGCACCTCGTCCCAGCCCGCCACCAGCAGCACGGCCACGTCTCCGCGCGCCAGCAGCGAGTACACCTCCGCCGGCGTCTGCGCGAAGCCCAGCCGCGCGTGCCCCTCCAGCGCCGCGCGCAAGGTGCGCGCCTGCGCCTCCGTCGCGTACGCCACCGCCACGTGCAGCGCGCTCTCCAGCAGGTAGCGCGCCAGCGTGACGCGGTCCGAGCCCTCGAAGACCTGGAAGGCCACGCCCAGCGCCGTCACCGTGCCGCCCTCGGCGCCCGCCGTGTCGTGCCGCCACCGCACCACGCCGCGCACCCGGATGCGCGCGTGCGAGTCCGGCAGCGAGAACGCCATCTCCAGCTCTTCCCCCTCCCGAGGCCCCTCCGCCGCTCCACCCCGAGGCGTGGCCACCAGGCCGATCCCCGTCTCGCTGATGTTGACCGACCAGCACCCGTGCAACGCGGGCTGCGTCACCACCTGCACGTACAGGGGCTTGCGCGGGCTGCGGTCGGTAAACGACGCGTCACGGGTTCGCTTCATGGATGAATTCTCATGCTTCAGGAATGAAGTATGAGCCAGACCCCTCGAAATTTCACGCTGTGTTGCGGGCTCCTGGCACCTGGAGGCTTCAACCCTGAAGCGGGGCCCTGGCGGTAACCCCTTGGTTTCTCACTGCTTGAGAGCTGGCCTGGATCCTGCTCAAGGGAGAAGTCGGCAGCGGTCTGCGGCCTTTCTCCATCAGGTCCCCCCGGAAATCACCTCAATGCACGCACAACTCGAGTCAGCAAGACCGGTGATGGACCTGGACGTGGAGCGACAGCTCCGCCATCGGATGGCCATGGCCAGCCCCACGGATACGGCTCGCGGAATGTTCTTCAACGGGGCGCTCGAAGTCGCTCGCGCACTCGGTGGGAGCGAGGCCGCAGACCGCTGCCAGCATGTCATTGGAGAGAAGCGCTTCATCGACTTCTTCAACTACCCCGTCGTGGATCTGCTGCACCTGTCCCTCGAGGCCCTCCGGCTGCTCGGGCCTCGCGCGGGTGGCGGCGCCGGGGTGCTCCGGCGCATGGGAGCACAGGCGGCGCGCGACTTCCTGGCCTCGGCTCCGGGCCGGACGATGCTGATGCTGACGGACAAGAACCCGCGGCGGCTGCTCAACCAGCTCCCCGCCAGCTACCGCACGGTGGTGAGCTTCGGCGAGCGGCGGGTGGTCTGGTCCGTGGATGAGCGCACCGGGCTCTTCCTCGCCCAGCGAGACTTCATGCCTCCCGCGTACACCAAGGGCCTGCTGCAGGGGGTGCTGGAGGCGGTAGGCGCCAAGGGCGTGAATGTGAGTGGGCGTCCCACGGGGATGTTGGATAGCGAGTACGAAGTTTCCTGGGAGCGATAGGCCGGGACGGCTCGTTCGTTTTCCATGGCGCGCGGGACTTCCACCCGCAACAAGCAGGCGCCGGCCTGGTGTCTCCGGGGATGAGGCTGGCTGAAGCGCAAACCCCCCAGGGGGATGGGATGAAGAGGATGCGGCTCGACGAGGGGAAGGTGCAGGCAGGCAACAGCAGTGCGCTGGCGATGCCGCCCGTCTGTGTGTGCGGAGCGGGCCTGAGCGAGCCCTCGCACCCGGCTCCGGCGGCGTCGGCGCCCACCTGCTCCGCGTGTGGCGGGAGCCAGCCGCGGGCCGAGGCCCCCGAGCGCCAGGAGCGGCACCTGCAGGACTTTCTGAGCGCCTTTGTCTGAGGCGCTCGCCTCTCGCAGCATGAGTTGGGATGACGGGGCTGTCCCCCCTTGGCGGAGGATTGGGGTGGGGGGACACTCCCGTCATCTTCTTTGCGGGCGAGCCCCTTCAAACCCTGGAAACTCCAGGGAAATGACGGGGTGCGACAACCCGCGGCGAGGTGGGGCCGATAATGGGGCTGCCTTTCTGATCGCTTGGAGCCCGCAGCCATGACGTCGCCCTCCATCACCCGCTCCCCGGTGTCTCGTGCGGCGGGTGTCTCCCAGGTCTCGCCGAGCGCGCAGGCCGCGGCGCCCACCCAGCCGGTGCCGGCCTCGGGGCTGTCGCGCGGCGCCACGGGGCAGGCGGTGAAGCAGCTGCAGGATCGGCTGATCGATCTGAAGCTGCTGCCGGCCTCGGTGAAGAGCGGGGCGGGCTACGGCAGCTTCGGCCCGAAGACGGAGGAGGCGGTGAAGGCCTTCCAGAAGGCGGAGGGCCTGTCGCAGGTGGGCTCGTTCGGCCCGAAGACGCACGAGGCGATGGTGCGTCGCTTCTCGGGGCAGGCGCCCACGCGCGGCGTGCCCCCTCCGGGCCTGGAGCGCGGGGCCACGGGCGCGCAGGTGAAGCAGCTGCAGGATCGGCTGATTGATTTGCACTACCTGCCGGCCTCGGTGAGGGATGGGGCGGGCTACGGCAGCTTCGGCCCGATGACGGAGAGCGCGGTGAAGGCGTTCCAGTCGGACCGCGGGCTGCCACAGGTGGGCAAGTTCGGGCCGGCCACGCACGAGGAGCTGCAGCGGGCGATGGCGGGGCTGCCTCCGCTCAACGGCATCCCGGGGCCCGCGCCGGGCGGTGGCGTCTTCCCGGCGCCGCATGGGCTGGCGGCCATCAAGGCCACCTTTGGCGAGGCCGGCAAGCACATGGTGACCACCCAGCTACCGCTGGGCGCGGGCGGCAAGCTTGTGAACGTCACCCTGCACGAGAAGCTGGTGCCGGTGATGAAGGCGTGCCTGGAGGACGCCCAGAAGAAGGACCTGCTCAAGCACATCAAGACCTTCGACGGCATGTATCCGGGCTTCGTGCGCAACAAGCGGGACGGGAAGACGGGCAAGGAGCTGCAGCCGCCGCAGCCGTCGGTGCACTCGTGGGGCGTCGCCTTCGACATCAACGCCAACCCGCGACCGGGCAAGGTGCACCCGGACCTGGTGAAGCACTTCAAGGAGTGGGGCTTCTCCTGGGGCGGTGACTTCAAGAGCAACTTCGATCCGATGCACTTCCAGTACGCCAGCGGCTACTGAGCGGGCGGCAGCGTGAGCACCCTCTCGATGTCGGCGCGCTCGTAGGGCGGCCTGGCTCACCTCTTCGGGCTCCACGGGAGCTCCGGAGCGCGTGTCGGGCGGGCTCATGCTCCCAAGGTACCCGAAGCACGAGGGCGAGGGAGCCGGGGGACTGCGCCGGACGGACGGCCGCCTCCCGCTGATCCATCAAGCACTTTCTGCTCAAATTGGGTCCCTTTTGACACTGAGTGCAGTCCCACTAAACTCTTACGACCGTCTCAATCACGGGGGGCATACCGCCCGGCTCCAGTCACCCAGGAGCCCATCGGTGCGGGTCTGTCGGGGACCCATCCACATGAATCATTTCTTACGCCTGCACCTCTCGAAGTGGGCCGTTCTCCTCGCTGGAGCGCTGCTGACGGCGTGCTCCACGGAGCCCACACCCTCCCAGGAATCCGTCTCCCGGCCCGCCGTCGCCGTGGAGAGCTCCGCGCTGGTGGGAGTGGATGGGAACTACACCGTCACCGCCGCGAACGAGGTGCTCAACCGCTACGTGACGCTCCGGGCGGACGTGGCGGCGGGCGCGACGAGCTTCCAGGTGGACACCTTCGCCAACCTGGACAGCCCGATCGCGCAGTTCGGTGCGCTGGCGGTGGGTGATCTGCTGATGATCATCCAGATGCAGGGCGCCACGATCGACGCCACGGACACGGCGAACTTCGGCGCCGTGACGGCGCTCAACAACGCGGGGCGCTACGAGCTCGTCACGGTGGCCTCCATCACGCCGACCGGCGGTGGCCGGGGCACCATCGGCATCAACACCACGGGGTGCAGCGGCCTGCGCAACAGCTACACGGTGGCGGGGCAGACGCAGGTGGTGCGCGTTCCGCAGCTGGCCACCCTCACCGTCAACGCGGGGGCGAGCGTGGGGGCCACGCCGTGGGATGGCTCGATCGGCGGCGTCATCGCGCTGCAGGTGCAGAACACGCTGAGCTTGAACGGCACCCTGAACGCGAACGCCGTGGGCTTCCGGGGCGGCACGGTGGAGCAGAACACGAGCTTTGGCGCCACCACCTACCGCTCCACGGACAGCACCCTGGGCGCGCAGAAGGGCGAGGGCATCGCCGGCTTCGACACGGACTATGACGCCTTCGGGGGCGCCTATGGCCGTGGCGCTCCAGCCAACGGCGGTGGCGGCGGTAATGCCCACAACGCGGGCGGCGGCGGCGGCGCCAACGGGAACAGCGGGAGCACGTGGTCGGGCCAGGGCGTCATGAGCGGCACCTTCGCGGGACAGGATCCGTGGAGGCTGGACCCCGCCTACATCACCAATGGGAATGCGCGGACGACCTCCTCGGGCGGCGGGCGCGGCGGGTACACCTACTCCAGCAACAACCAGGACGCAGTGACGGTGGGGCCTGGGAACACGGGCTGGGGCGGCGACAACCGCTCGCCGGTGGGAGGCTTCGGTGGGCGGCCGGTGGCGAATGATCCGGGCACGCGGCTGTTCCTGGGCGGTGGCGGCGGCGCGGGTGACAGCAACAACAACACGGGCGGCGTGGGCGGGCGGGGCGGAGGCCTGGTGTGGGTGGTGGCCGACACGGTGACAGGCACCGGCAGCATCACGGCCAACGGGCAGAACGGCACCGATACGATCGCTGCCGGCAATGACGCGCCCGGGGGTGGTGGCGCGGGCGGCACGGTGGTGGTGGCGGCCCGGGCGCTGAGTGGGGTGAGCATCGACGCCAACGGCGGCCGGGGCGGCAACCAGATCATCACTGGGAACGAGGCCGAGGGCCCTGGGGGCGGCGGCGGTGGTGGCTACATCGCGGTGTCGGGCGGGACGGTGACGCGCAATGTGCTGGGCGGGGTGGGGGGCTTGAGCAACTCCGCCGCCGTGACCGAGTTCACCCGGAACGGCGCCACGGATGGCGCCCCAGGGCAGCTGGGAGCGGCGGTGGCGGCGCTGCCGCTGTGCCTGCCCTCGGACCTGGCCATCACGGTGACGGATGGCGTGACGACGGTCATTCCGGGCAACACGGTGACGTACACCCTTACGGTCACCAACAACGGCCCCAACGCGGTGGGGGGCGCGACGGTGACGGACACCTTCCCGGCGATTCTGACGGGAGTGAGCTGGACGTGCGCTCCCGCGGCGGCGTGCGGGACGCTGAGCGGCACGGGCAACATCAACGGTGCGCCACTCACGCTGGCGAGCGGCGGCACGGCGACGTTCACGGTGACGGGGACGGTGGATCCTGCGGCGACGGGCACGCTGTCCAACACGGCCTCGGTGGCGGCGCCCGCGAGCAACACGGATCCGACTCCTGCGAACAACAGCGCTTCGGACACCGACACGCTGACCCCGAGAGCCGATCTCTCGGTGGCGCTCACCGACTCACCGGAGCCGGTGACCGGCAACTCGGCCCTCACGTACACCCTCACCGTCACCAACCTGGGCCCGAGCAACGCGTCGTCCGTGACAGCGACGATGAACCTGCCGGCGGGGGCCGTCTTCGTCAGTGCGACGGGGACGGGATGGACGTGTACTCAGAGCGGAGGCGTGGTGACGTGCACGCGGCCCACGGCGGTTCCGGGCACGGCCCCCGCCATCACCGTGCAGGTGACGGCGCCGAACGTGAGCGGGACGATCACGGCGACGGCCTCGGTGAGCACCTCGACGACGGATCCCGTGTCGGGCAACAACTCGGCTCTGCAGACCACCACCGTCAATCGGTTCAACAGCCCGCCGACGGCGAACAACGACACGGTGACGGTGGCCGAGGACAGCGGCGCCACGGTGGTGGACGTGCTGGCCAATGACACGAGCGCCCCGGACACGGGAGAGACGCTGACGGTGACAGCGGTGACTCAGCCGGCCAACGGCACGGTGACGCTGAGCAGCGGCGTGGTGCGGTTCACGCCCGCGGCCAACTTCAACGGCACCACGACCTTCACGTACACGATCTCCGATGGCAACGGTGGCACGGCGACAGCGACGGTGACGGTGACGGTGACGCCGGTGAACGACCCGCCCACGGCCAACAACGACACGCTGACGGTGGCGGAGGACAGCGCGGCCACGGTGAGCAATGTGCTGGCCAACGACTCGATCGCCCCGGATACAGGCGAGACGCTGACAGTGACGTCGGTGACCCAGCCGGCCAACGGCACGGTGACGCTGATCGGCGGCGTGGTGCGGTTCACCCCAGCAGCCAACTTCAACGGCACCACGACCTTCACGTACACGGTGTCGGACGGCACGGCGACGGCGACGGCGACGGTGACGGTGACGGTGACGCCGGTGAACGACCCGCCCACGGCGAACAACGACACGGTGACGGTGGCCGAGGACAGCGGGGCCACTGTGGTCAACGTGCTGGCCAATGACTCGATCGCTCCGGACACGGGCGAGACGCTGACGGTGACGTCGGTGACTCAGCCGGCCAACGGCACGGTGACGCTGATTGGCGGCGTGGTGCGGTTCACGCCTGCGGCCAACTTCAACGGCACCACGACCTTCACATACACGGTGTCGGACGGCACGGCGACGGCCACGGCGACGGTGACGGTGACGGTGACGCCGGTGAACGACCCGCCCACGGCCAACAACGACACGCTGACAGTGGCGGAGGACAGCGGGGCCACGGTGGTCAACGTGCTGGCCAATGACTCGATCGCTCCGGACACGGGCGAGACGCTGACGGTGACGTCGGTGACCCAGCCGGCCAACGGCACGGTGACGCTGATTAGCGGAGTGGTGCGGTTCACGCCTGCGGCCAACTTCAACGGCACCACGACCTTCACGTACACGGTGTCGGACGGCACGGCGACGGCCACGGCGACGGTGACGGTGACGGTGACGCCGACGAACGACCCGCCCACCGCCAACAACGACGCGCTGACGGTGGCGGAGGACAGCGGCTCCACGGTGGTGGACGTACTGGCCAACGACACAAGCACCCCGGACACGGGGGAGACGCTGACGGTGACGGCGGTAACTCAGCCCGCCAATGGCACGGTGACGCTGATCAGCGGCGTGGTGCGGTTCACGCCCGCGGCCAACTTCAACGGCACCACGACCTTCACGTACACGGTGTCGGATGGCACTGCGACAGCGACGGCCACCGTGACGGTGACGGTGACGCCGACGAACGACCCGCCCACGGCCAACAACGACACGCTGACGGTGGCGGAGGACAGCGGCTCCACGGTGGTCAACGTGCTGGCCAACGACACGAGCGCCCCGGACACGGGCGAGACGCTGACGGTGACGGCGGTGACCCAGCCGGCCACGGGCGGCACGGTGACCCTGGCCGGGGGCGTGGTGACCTTCACCCCGGCCCCCGACTTCTTCGGCACGGTGACCTTCACGTACACGGTGTCGGACGGCACGACGACGGCAACGGCGACGGTGACGGTGACGGTGACGCCGGTGAACGACCTGCCCACGGCGGCGGATGATGCGTTCACCGTTGCGGAGAACAGCACCGACAACGTCCTGGACGTGCTGACCAACGACTCGAGCTCACCGGACACGGGGGAGACGCTGACGGTGATGGCAGTGACCCAGCCGGCCAGCGGCACGGTGACGCTGGTGGGGGGCGTGGTGCGCTACAGCCCACCGGCCAGCTTCAACGGCACGGTGACGTTCACGTACACGGTGTCCGACGGCAATGGGGGGACAGCGACAGCCACGGTGACGGTCACCGTGATCGGCACGAACGACCCGCCGACGGCGAACAACGATGCAGTGACGGTGGCGGAGGACAGTGGGCCCACGGTGGTGGACGTGCTGGCCAATGACACGAGCGCACCCGACGTCGGCGAGACGCTGACGGTGACGGCGGTGACTCAGCCGCCCTCGGGTGGCACGGTGACCCTGTCCGGCGGAGTGGTGAGCTTCATCCCGGGCGTCGACTTCTTTGGCACGGTGACGTTCACGTACACGGTGTCCGACGGCAATGGAGGCTTCGATTCGGCGACGGTGACGGTGACGGTGACGCCGGTGAACGATCCGCCGAAGGCGAACGACGACACGGCGACGGTGGCCGAGGACAGCGGGCCCACGGTGATCAACGTGCTGGCCAATGACTTGATCTCCCCGGACACGGGCGAGACGCTGACGGTGACGGCGGTGACTCAGCCCTCCACGGGCGGCACGGTGGTGCTGTCCGGAGGCACGGTGAGCTTCATCCCGGCGGCCAACTTCTTCGGCACCGCGACGTTCACGTACACGATCTCCGATGGCAATGGAGGCGCGGCGACGGCCTCCGTGACGGTGACGGTGACCCCGGAGAACGATCCGCCGACCGCCAGCAATGACGCGCTCACGGTGGCCGAGGACAGTGCGGCCACGGTGGTGGACGTGCTGGCCAACGACTCGAGCGCTCCGGATACGGGCGAGACGCTCACGGTGACGGCGGTGACCCAGCCGGCCACGGGCGGCACAGCGGCGCTCACCGCAGGGGTGGTGACCTTCACCCCGGCGCTCAACTTCACCGGCACCACGACGTTCACGTACACGGTGTCCGACGGCAATGGGGGCACGGCGACGGCCACCGTGACGGTGACGGTGACGCCGACGAACGACCCGCCCGACGCCGTGAATGATGCCGTCACGGTGGGTGAGGACAGCGCGGCCACGGTGATCAACGTGCTGGCCAATGACTCGAGCGCGCCCGACACGGGCGAGACGCTCACGGTGACGGCGGTGACTCAGCCGGCCTCGGGCGGGACGGTGACGCTGGTGGGTGGCGCGGTGAGCTTCACCCCGGCGCCCGACTTCTTTGGCACGGTGACCTTCACGTACACGATCTCCGATGGCAATGGGGGGGCGGATACCGCCACGGTGGCGGTGACGGTGACGCCGGTGAACGACCCGCCGACGGCCAACAACGACCTGGTGACGGTGGTGGAGGACAGCGGGTCCACGGTGGTGGACGTGCTGGCCAACGACTCGAGCGCGCCGGACACGGGTGAGACGCTCACGGTGACGGCGGTGACCCAGCCGGCCACGGGCGGCACGGTGACGCTCACGGGCGGGGTGGTGCGCTTCACCCCGGCGCCCGACTTCTTCGGCCCGGTGACGTTCACGTACACGGTGTCCGACGGCAATGGGGGCTCGACCACGGCCACGGTGACGGTGACGGTGACGCCGGTCAACGACCCGCCGGACGCGGTGGATGATGCCGTCACGGTCGGCGAGGACAGTGTGGCCACGGTGATCAACGTGCTGGCCAATGACTCCAGTGCGCCGGATACGGGCGAGACGCTCACGGTGATGTCGGTGACCCAGCCGGCCGCAGGCGGCACGGTGACGCTGGTGGGTGGCGCGGTGAGCTTCACCCCGGCGCCCGACTTCAATGGCACGGTGACGTTCACCTATACGGTGTCCGACGGCAACGGGGGGACGGATACCGCCACGGTGACGGTGACGGTGACGGCAGTGAACGATCCGCCCACCGCGGTGAATGACACCTTCACCGTCGCGGAGGACAGCTCCGGCAACGTGCTGGACGTGCTGCTCAATGACTCCAGTGCGCCGGACACGGGCGAGACGCTGACGGTGACGGCGGTGACTCAGCCGGCCTCAGGCGGTACGGTGACGCTGACCGGCGGCACGGTGAACTTCACCCCGGCGCCCGACTTCTTTGGCACGGTGACGTTCACGTACACGGTGTCCGACGGAAATGGGGGCACGGCGAACGCGACGGTGACGGTGACGGTGACGCCGACGAACGACCCGCCCACCGCCAACAACGACACCTTCACGGTGGCCGAAGACAGCGGCGCCAATCCTCTCGATGTGCTGCTCAATGACTCCAGTGCGCCGGACACGGGCGAGACGCTGACCGTGACGTCGGTGACCCAGCCAGCCTCGGGCGGCGCGGTGACGCTGACGGGCGGCACGGTGAGCTTCACCCCAGCGCCCGACTTCTTTGGCACGGTGACGTTCACGTACACGGTGTCCGACGGAAATGGGGGCACCGCGACGGCGACGGTGACGGTGACGGTGACGCCGGTGAACGATCCGCCCGACGCCGTGAATGATGCCGTCACGGTGGCTGAGGACAACGGCTCCACTACGCTCGATGTGCTGGCCAATGACTCCAGTGCGCCGGACACGGGGGAGACGCTGACCGTGACGTCAGTGACCCAGCCGGCCACGGGCGGCACGGTGACGCTCACCGGAGGCACGGTGAGCTTCACGCCGGCGTCTGACTTCTTCGGCACGGTGACGTTCACGTACACGGTGTCCGACGGCAACGGGGGGACGGACACCGCCACGGTGACGGTGACGGTGACGCCGGTGAGCGAGCCGCCCACTGCGGTGAATGACACCTTTACTGTCGCGGAGGACAGCACCGGCAACGTGCTGGACGTGCTGGCCAACGACTCGACGGCGGATGCGGGCGAGACGCTGACGGTGACGGCGGTGACCCAGCCGACCACGGGCGGCACGGTGACGCTCACCGGAAGCGTGGTGAGCTTCACCCCGGCACCCAACTTCTTCGGCCCGGTGACGTTCACGTACACGGTGTCCGACAGCAGCGGGGATACGGCGAACGCGACCGTGACGGTGACGGTGACGCCGGTGAACGATCCACCGACGGGCATGCCTGACACCTTCACGGTGCCCGGCAACAGTGGTGCCACCACGCTCGATGTGCTGGCCAATGACTCCAGCGCTCCCGACACGGGCGAGACGCTCACGGTCTCGGCCGTCACTCAGCCCGCCACGGGAGGGACGGTCTCCGTGTCGCCGGGGGGCTTGGGCGTGGTGTTCACGCCCACGCCGGGCTTCTCGGGCCAGGTGACGTTCACGTACACGGTGTCCGATGGCAATGGCGGCAGCACCAGCGTCACCGTCATCGTGACCGTGGGCACCGCCGACACGGATGGCGACGGTCTGACCGACGAGCAGGAGGAGGAGCTGGGCACCGACCCGAACAATCCCGACACGGATGGCGATGGCCTGCAGGATGGACTCGAGCAGGCGACCGGTACGAACCCGCTCGATGACGACACGGATGACGATGGCATCCGGGACGGGACGGAGGATCGCAACCACAATGGCACCGTGGATGCGGACGAGACGGATCCCCGCGCCTTCGATACGGACAATGACGGACTGAGCGATGGCCTCGAGCGCGGCCTGACGCAGCCTGAGGGCAAGGACACGGACCCGGCGCACTTCACGCCGGACACCGACCCGGCCACGACCACCGACCCGCTCAACCCGGACACGGATGGTGACACCCTGAAGGATGGCACCGAGGATGCCGATCACAACGGCAGCCTCGGCGACTCGGAGTCGGATCCGAACGATCCCGATACCGACCACGGTGGCCTGAACGACGGTGAGGAGGCCAGCGCCGGCGGCAACCCGCGCGACTACACGGACGACCTGGCCGTCGCGGGCCGTGGCTGCGCCTCCACGGGCACGGGCACGCTGCTGCCGCTGCTGCTGCTGCTCGCCCTGCCGCTGCTGCGCCGCCGCCAGGCCCTCCGCATCCCGGGGAAGGCGTGGGGGGGGCTGGCCCTGGCTGCCGTGCTCGTCTCGGCACCCGCGAGCGCCCAGTCCGCGGACCAGGCCTCCCAGGGCATCGACGTGCAGCAGTACAAGCCCGGCCCGGGTTGGCGGGATGTGCTCGGCGTGCACAGCCCCCAGGTGGGCCGGCACCTCGGCTGGAACGTGGGCCTGTCCTTCAACTACGCGAAGGACCCGCTCAACTTCCTCCGGCCGCGCACCGACGACTTCGTCTACGAGATCGTCAAGAACCAGTACACCTTCGACCTGATGGGTGCCGTCGCGCTGTTCGATCGGTTCGAGCTCGGCGTGGCGCTGCCCATCACCTCGCAGGGCTCGGCATCCGCGGCCTCCGTGTCACCCATCCTCTCCGACGGCGTGGATGCCACGGGCGTGGGCGACCTGCGCCTGGTGCCGAAGGCGCGCCTGCTCTCCACCGAGGGCGGGTTGCACCTGGGCATCGCGGTGCCGGTGCTCCTGCCCACCTCGGGTGGAAAGGAGTTCCTGGGCCGCAGCGGCGTGGCCCTGTTCCCGCGGCTGCTCGGTGAGTGGACCCGTGACGGGGGCGTGCGCGTGCTGGCCAACGTGGGCGTCAACCTCCAGCCCCGCGAGCAGTTCTACAACCTGAACGTCAGCAACGAGTTCGCCTACGGGCTCGGCGCGGAGGTGCCCTTCCAG